>ERZ1370068.463-contig-10419_pt1 | contig 40578 bp, 63 predicted proteins | sample MGYA00561227_ERZ1370068 | MGnify/ENA primary metagenome ERZ1370068 (study PRJEB38410, sample SAMEA6850437) | metagenome | study: Metagenomic assessment of the ecological functions of the soil: analysis of the soil microbiota associated with the... | reverse complement strand
GTTACGTATTGCTGTTTGCTGGCGATAGGTGCGCATTGCCTTTGTAAACAAGCGCGACCCAGGCCTCTCCGCGAGCCATCGCTGCGTCGTCGTGAACAAACAAGAATGTCGCCCCGAGGACTACCCCCAGGAGCCGCACCGGCTCGTGAACTTCCATCACCGCCTGGTCTTACGCCACGGCGGGCGCCGCTTTGCTCGCCACCAGCGAGCTGCCGCTGATCGTAACCGCGCGAGTAGCAGCGTGGCTAATGAATTAGACTTTTCATGATGGATCTCCTTACGAACGAAATGATTCCTAGTCAGATACGTGCAACCGACGTGCCGACCTTGCGCGGACAGGTTTGCTGGAAAAAGCGTGAAGGAAGCTCCGGGCTGCCGCAAACTTTCGCATCGGACGTGTGAAAGGTCGCAGTTTAGACAAGCGTGCCCGACAACTCTCCCGATTGCTGATGAAGTTCTTGCCGGGAATGACTCTTGCTCAAATGGGTTTGCGGAACGTCAGAGATCGGCTATTTCAAATCATCGAGGTGGTAATCATGGACGGAGTCTTACTTCAGACCGTAGAAGCCTTGGGCGATTCACCGTTCGTTGCCGGCGCCGGCGCGATGTGGCGCAGCGATTACAAGGTGAAAAGGAAGAGGTCAAAAGAGATTTTGAGTGATGGTCCGCTGCTGCGCCGAAGCTGCCGGCGGTGTGCAGGGAACGCGACCCGTCAATCGAGTCCGAGGGCGAACTCGGTTGGCGACGCCGTGAGACCCTTGAGGAACGGCTGCGCGTCTTGAACGATGCCCAGGATCGTTTGATCCGACGAGTGGTTACGGGAGGTGTCTCGAGTGGCGCTGGATTGGCGTCAAACGGCTTGCGGCCGATCCGGCTGCCTCGCTTTGCATTAACTGTCAGACTCTTGCAGAGGCAGGATCACTCAACTGCTCACCGTGATCCGCTGGATCTAACCAATGGAAAAACAAGAAAGAACACGCCGCCGGGATCACTCTCGGCGGCGCTTTTATGATCTAACTCGAGAGCGGCTATTCCACCGGCCGCCTTCGCCGCCCGAACATTAGGTGATTCGCTTTTGCGCAGTGCGCGCATCTCGTCGAAGCTTGGCTTTCTGCTCTGGCGTCAGGACGCTGAGCATCTGCGTGTGCACGCCCTTTCGGGACTCCATCAATTGCCGGCGTGAGCTCTTGTGCCCGCGCCTGTTGCTCAGCGGACAGCGTGCCGGTGCGCCATTGCTGCATCAAGCCGCGTAACTCTTCGCGTTGCGTCTTAGTGCTTTGAGCGTGATTCTGAATAATTGTCCGCGCTTGCTGCTTCTGCGGGTCTGTTAGGTTGATTTGATCGAGTACGCGCTGCCCGCCGATTCTGGCGTGCCGCGCGCGTTCCGGCCTCGCGGCTGTTGCTGTTGGGCCGAGACGGCCGGATCGGCCGGCTGCGGTTGTTGTTGGGCCAATGCAGTAGCGCTGCATGCGCCGAGGCTAGATGATTAATGCTGAGACGGTAAGTTTCCGTGCGAAAGAACATCTGATTCTCCTGCAAGTCTTTTCGCCACCGGCTGCTCCAGGGAAAAATCTATCGATAAGCCCGGCGGCAAATGATTAGACGTCGAGGGAGCACCGTTCGGTCGAACAATTGATCCGCAGTAGAAGGAACCCAGGAGAGGCCTTGCCTCAAAAGTCTGAAAGGGGCCCCCATCTCATTCACACCGGGCTTTAGCCCCGGTTGATCCAGAGCCGTGAACATGCAACAAAGCTGCGGAGCAGCTTACGCTATTTGCTCAAGCGGCAACGCGCGATAGCGTTTGCCGGTCAGCCGGGCCAGCGCGTTCACCACTGCCGGCGAGATCACCGGCACCGGAGGTTCGCCACAACCCGTCGGCGCTTCGGCGCTCGGCACGATGTGCACTTCGACCCTAACCGGAACGTCGGCAATGTATGGCGGCGTGTATCCATCAAAATTCCTCTGTTCGACCCGGCCATCTTTGAGCGTGATCGCACCCTGCCCGACTAATCTGGGTCAGACCCGAATCCCAGGCCGCCCTGAAACTGGCTCTCAATCGGTCAGCGGGTTTATCGCCATTCCACAATTGACCGCCACCGTCGCCCCATGAATTCGCGGGACGTTTGTTTTCGATTGAAACTTCGACCGCGCAGGCAACCGCCGTATCGAACGATTCATGACACGCGATTCCCAAAGCATGCCCCGGTGGCGGAAACTTAATGGCGCCAGACGCTGAGCTTTTCCTCCAGCAGATCCAACACCGAGCGCAGCTTCTTCGCATCCGGTTTCAAGAGCTTGCGCCGGTAGTTGATCGGATCCATCCTGGCGCGCGTGGCCAACTCATCAATCAAAGTCTCCATCACGAAGGCGTTGTGCGTATGCCCGACAGAGCGCCACCAAAGCACGGGCACATTCACCACCGGATGATGGACCGAAACCAGAAAGTTCGGGATGACGTAACTGGTGTCAGCCGTGCCCTCGACCGCAGTCTCGTCAACGCCGTTCTTAATCATGCCTGCGAACGGAGTGCCGGCGAGCAGCGATTGTCCCACGATCACGTGCCGCCACGCCGAAGGCATTCCGTCAGTTCCGATTCCGATTTCCACTCGATGCGCGTGCGCCGGTCGATAGTAACCGCCGCGCACGTCGTCTTCGCGCGTCCAGATAAGTTTCACCGGCGTGCCGCGGAGTCGCCTGGCTATGATTGCCGCTTCGCGCGGCACGTGCGAATCGATAACTGCGCGACGGCCAAAACCACCGCCGGCAAACTCAGTGTGGAAAGTAACCTGCTCGGGTTTCAGACCCAGCACCTCGCCGATAGCCATTTGATCCATGGTCTGAAACTGTGACGGCACCCAGGCTTCAGCTTTATCGCCATCGAATCGAATGGTGGCGTTCAAAGGTTCCATCGGCGCGTGCGCCAGATATGGAAATTCAAACTCGGCAACGATTCGATTCGGCGGCGGCGATTTGATCCAAGGCCTTCTCATCGCCGCGGGTAACGGCTACATTCCCGCGCGTGCGCGCCAGCTCGCGGTACTTCACCCACAGATCGCGCGCTGTTCAGCCCGCTCGACACCGTCCAGGTTCCAATCGATCTTCAAAAGGTCGCGCGCCTGCTTTGCGGGCCAGAACTTATCTGCAACCACCGCGACCCCGGTGCCCTTCACCAATGGAATTTCGAACACGTCGCGCACACCTTCAATCCTGCGCGCCGCTGTGTCGTCCACGCTCTTCACGCTTCCGCCAAACACCGGCGGATGCGCAACCACGGCGATTTTCATTCCGGGAAGATCGAGGTCCAATCCAAACTTTTGCGAGCCATCGCACTTCGCACGGCTGTCAATCCGCGGGACCGCTTTGCCGATGATGCGAAACTCAGATGGATTCTTAAGCGTGACTTTCTCAGGCACAGGTTTGCGCGCGGCGTCGTTGGCCAGCTCAGCGTACTTCAACGATCTGGTTGTTTGGTCCATGGACCACACTCGCCTCGGTCCGGCACTGGTCCGGGATCACGCGCCAGCGATCCGCGGCGGCCGCTACCAGCATCGCGCGCGCCTTCGCGCCGAGTTCGCGGTATTGCTGAAACGAATGGGCAATCGAACCGGAGCCGCCGACCATCTGAATACCGAACAACGGGTCCTTGTAAACGTCCGCGGCGGGCGCCAGTTCCGCCACGACGTGCGACCAGTCGGCATCCATCTCGTCCGCCAGCACCATCGGCAAAGCCGTGTGTACTCCCTGACCAAACTCGAGACGATTAACCGTGATCATGATTTTGCCGTCGGGCCGAATGTGCACAAACGCGTCCGGCGGGTAAATCTTTGGCCGGCTGATTTTGCCGCGCAGCCGATGACGGAAAATCGAAGTGCAGCGAAACCAACAAACCGCCGGCGGCGACGGAAGACACCCGCAGAAAACTTCGCCGGTTCAGATGCAATTCGGTTTCAACTTTTGGTGCTGCTGCTGGCATGGTCCGCCTCCTTTACTTTGAGTTTGCTGCGACGCGCTCTTAATAGCTTCGCGAATGCGCACATAAGTGGCGCAGCGACAAAGATTTCCACCCATCGATTCTTCGATATTTTCATCCGTCGGTTTGGCCGTTGCTTTGAGCAGCGCGACCGCGCTCATGATTTGTCCGCTCTGACAATAGCCACACTGGACCACGTCTTTTTCCACCCAGGCGTTCTGGACCGCGCGGCCAACCGCATCCTGTCCGACGCCTTCGATCGTGACGATTGGGCGATCGCCAACCAGAGATACCGGCACCACACACGAGCGCGTGGCCACACCGTCGAGGTGCACGGTGCAGGCGCCACAGGCGCTGATGCCGCAACCGTATTTGGTGCCCGGTCATTTTCAGATCTTCGCGCAGGACCCAAAGCAGCGGCGTCGAAGGATCGACGTTCACCTGTTTGGACTGGCCGTTGACTTTGAGCTGATAAGTTGCCATGACTGCATCTCCTATTTGCCGGCGGACAAGGCGTGCCGGCCTCGACCCAGGTGCGGGTGGCGGCGACAAATTGCGCGTGACTCAAAGGCGGCTGGGTTCGCATCGAGCCATCAGGCCGCCGGCCCGGATTCCAGGCCCAAAGCACCAGGGCCTCCTCTTCGTGATGTTTCAAGAGAGCGCGTCCGTCCATATTGTTCGTTCCGTTTGCGATCGGTAACTGCCTGGCATACAGCCGCGCTCGATAGCGGCCGATCATTTGTGTCCTGCCACTTCATGGACAGCGGCGCCAGATGCCAGTTTGGACCACCGGGAACACCCGTGCTGTCGGCATTCGACTGCTGATGACAGCTCACGCAATTCAAGCCGGGCACCCTGCTGCCGGTGCGGCCGCGAATCACATTCGCAAAGTGCCGGTGTCGATCATCGCCCTGCTGCGGATAATTTGTCGCCGTGTGGCAGTTGATGCAGCGTGGTGAAGTCAGCACCGAATAGATTTCGTTCCAGGCGGCCAGACCCATCCGCCACCTCAGGGGTGGAAGCCAGGGTCGTCATCCCTGCGCCCTCGAATGCGCTGCGCGTAGTCAGACTGAGGCTCGTGGCAAAAACGAGAAGAATGAAAAGGAAAGCTTGAAGCAGAACCCGCCGATTTCGTGACATACTTCCTCCTTTCAAAGCGACGTGTGAATGATCGCCCTGAGGGATGGCATTTGTATTTCAAAAACTTATATGGGGTTTAGGTGGCGAAATTATCACGCATCGCTGAAAAAGTAACGCGCTTGTAGTGACAGTCTTTTGTTGCAGTTTCAACTCCCTCTCCTTTGGGAGAGGGTTGGGAGTGAGGGTCTAGCCTATGCGAAAAGGTACGGAGAAGATTTTTAACGCCCCTCTCCCATTGGGAGAGGGGTTGGGGTGAGGGTTTGCGCCGAGACAACTTAGTTTCACTACAGCCCAGGTCCCTCGTCCCCGGTGGAAGACGTCTCGGTGTTCGTCGCAGCCTAAGACCCTCTGCCCCGACCCTCTCCCAAAAGGAAGAGGGAGGCAAACTGAACGTCAGTCCGCACCCGTATCGCTACCCCAAAGGCAACTCCACCGTGAAGGCGCTGCCCTTTCCCGGAGTGCTTTCAACCTCAATCTTTCCTTCGTGCGCATCGACGATCCAACGGACGATTGATAGCCCAAGACCCGCACCTCCGAGCGCGCGCGAACGGGCCTTGTCCACCCGATAAAAACGATCGAAGACGTGAGGTTGGTCGACGGGCAGAATCCCTATGCCGGAATCGCGCACAGTTATTTGAGCGTGCCCGTTTTGCCGGGCCAGGCTAATCGAAACCTGGCCGCCCTCGGGCGTATATTTCACCGCGTTATCCAGCAGATTCAGAATCATCCGCTTGAGTAATTCTTCGTCGCCGTTCAAAACGATCGCAGAGGAATCATCTTCGCTTTTAGCTGCACGCCCTTACGAATCGCCAGCACGCGCGCTGCTCGAGCACAGTCGCTGACCGCGTCGTTCAATGACAACGGTTCTTTCATCAAAGCCGCCGGCGTGTCGATGGGTTGGCGCGCCAGAATAAACAGGTCTTCAACAATGCGCGAAAGTCGCTCGGCTTCGTCCTTAATCAATTCCAACGATTCCTGGTATTCGCCGGTGGTGCGCGGCTTTTCCAAAGCGACTTCGGTTTCGCCCGCAAGACGGCCAGCGGTGTGCGCAGCTCATGAGAAGCGTCGGCAATAAATCGTTGCTGCTCTTTGAAGGAAGTCTCGAGCCGGGTCAGCAGATCGTTAATCGTAGTGGCGAGTTGGCCCAACTCGTCCCTTGGGTTTGTGACATCCAGACGCGACGATAGTCGTTCGGCCGTGATGCGCTGTGTCTGCAGGTTCATCGAAGCTATCGATGCCAGACTCTTGCGGGCCAGGAAATAGCCGCCCGCCGATGCCAGCAACAAGATCAACGGCACGCCGGCAAGAAAATTGCGCCGCAGCCTGCTTAATCCTTCTTCGACCACGCTCAGCGGTTCGGCCACGGTGGCGAATCCGAGCGGTCGATCCGACGAAAGCGGCACGACGGCGACTCGCAGTCCATTGACGTTTGCGAAACTGAGGCCTCTGTTGGCGCGCCTGGTTAAGCGCGGACGGCGGTATCGACACCGGCGTGCCGGAAAGATTTTTGGTCGCAGCTATCGCCCGCCCGTCGAGGTCCGTGACTTGAACGTAGCGGTTGGGAAAAACTAATTCCGCCAATACAACCTGGCCGGCTTTTTCGAGCGATTGTTTTTCTGCGAACTCTTCGACGTAAGCGCTGGCCACGGTCCGGGCCGTTGAGCGCAGCGATTCATCCTGACGCTGGTAGAAAATTGAGGCAGCTGCGTAGTAAACGAGCAGCGCAAACGCGATCAAAGAGACAGCGAGAACCGCAGCGTACCAAAGCGTAAGTCTTGTCCGAACGGAGTCAAACATAGTGAAGCAGATCCGAATAATACTCTCGGACGCCTTAGAACCTCCACGTCAGATCTACGCCGTATTGTCCGCGGCCCAGCGCTGGTATTTCGGCGTAATTGCCGGCCATCTTGAATCAGCGCTCTCCTCATCCTGATCGGCAGCACCTGACCCTTTGCGATGATGCGTGCGATATACGTACCGGCCGATCCCGTATCCCATGGCGCTGCCCACCAACACATCAGAAAGATAATGTTGATGGCCCGTGAACCGAGACACACTAACGGCGCTGGCAACGCCATAGGCAGCTATCTGAACCAGGCGATGGTCGTGATACTCGTTGGCGATAATCGTAGCCACGGTCCACGCCTGAATGCTATGACCGGAAGGAAACGAGCTGCCGCCATCGAAAAACTCACTGCGGTCTCGCCCGGTTTGCGGCCGGCCGCGCTGGGTGATCCCTTTTAGCGCGTTCGAGACAATGAAGCTGTCGACGGCAGCCTCGGCACTGAGGATTCCTGTCTCGCGCGCGCGGGAATCGTGTTTCAGGCGGCCGACGATATAGAACGTCGCGACCGCCGCTCCGATTCCGTAGGCCGAGCCTCCGTAGCTGATAATCCGGCTCGCTTTCACCTGGCGATCAAACTCAGCCATTTCGTCTCCGGTCGTGCGATCCGTAGTGATGAGGGCCATTAGTCCAATGCCGCCGGGAACCATCCACTTGGCATCGTCACGATCGAGGTGAAGCGGCGCCGTCCAGATCGCCTTTTGATCACGGAGAATATTCTTGAAGAATTGCCTTTCAAGCGACGGCGTCGGCGAAGCGGCCGGGGTCGGCGCAGGCGCTTGCGCGCGCACGGCAAACCCGGCCGAGAGCCCAACCGCAAGAAAGGTCATGCTGAAGAGGCAATGCGATCTTCCGTTTCTTCGCATGTGACTTTCTCCTTTTTGGGTCGATCGTTACTTGCTAACTACAATCACGACAAACGATCCCGGTTTGATGCGCCGCCCGGCCGGCCGCCGGCGGTTGCGGGCGGAGTCTCGGTATACTCAGCCGCGCTGAGAAATATCTTTTGGTCTTTGAATCAAAGGCCATTGTCCGAGCGCTCGGCTGCGTTTTGACTGCCCCGGCATCCTCGTAGTCGTCGGCTGACTTTTCGTGAAAGACATTCAGGACGCCTTCGCTGCACGAAAAGAAGATCATCTTCGCCTGCGGATCGAAGGCGGCATAGTCCACGCCTTTTCCAATCGGCATGCTGGTAATCACTTTTCCTGAGACAGCGTCCATCACCACCATCTTCGGCTCGTCGCGGCAGCCAATAAACAGTCGCTTGGTCTTTGCATCGTAAGCCAGACCCGTCGGAGTCTTGGCGACGCCAATCGGAAAACGCTTCTTCACCTCGAGAGATTTTGGATCGAAGGTCACTACCTCGCTTGTATCTTCGATGTTGACGTAAACCACGCCGTCGGCGATGACTGCCGATTCTCCGTCGCCTGCAACGTTGACCGTGCCGACCACCTGACCGGTCTTCGCGTCAATGGCAGTGATGTCATGCGTGCCGTGATTGTTGGTAAAGACTCGTTTGGTTCCCGGGTCGTAATAGATGCCGTCCGGTCCCTTGCCAACGTCAATCTTGTTAATCAGTCTTCAAGCGTGTCGGTATCGAACATCGAAACTTTGTTCTCGCGACCGTTGCTGGTAAAGCCATGTTTGAACTCCGACGCGATTGCCGCGCCGTGCACGCCGGGTGTGTCTGTGATGGTGCCGATCAACTTGCCGTTGTCCGGGTCAACCACGTCTACTTGCGTGCCGTGAGACAGATAGCAGCCGTCGCGCGGCGCTATCAATGGTTACGTAATCAAACCCGCCGTCGCCCGGGACCGGATAGCGAGTCTCGACTTTGTAGGTCGAGCCACCCTGGAATGAAGCCAGGGCAATCGACACCGCGATTAATGCGCCTCTTAATGGTAAGCATGGGTTTTCCTTTCTGAAGAAAAAGTTGTTTTTCTTACACGGAGGACTTCTCATTCTCACCTCGCTTCAGCGAGGTGCACGACTCGTGCCATCGATTGATAGCAGCCGTTTCAACGGCTTCGAATGAGGAAACCGTTGAAACGGTTTTAACCGAGATTCAGAGGATACGCCAGAGATCACACCTCGCTGTAAGCGAGGTGGTGAATTAGACCTCTGTGACTCAGCCGGTCGAGGCCTGACAACCTCAGAATGCGAACACCTTTACTCCGGCCGTTTCAGCTTTTCGCCGTTAGGTCCTACCTGAATTTCCGATCGCTTCTTGCCACGCTTGACGTGTCCTTCATAGGCGACCAGGTTTCCGTTCTTGGTCAATGATTCGACAACTTCAATTGTTCCCGAACCAGCAGCCTTCCTGAGCGCCTCCTGCACGGCCGCGGGCAGCGAATCGATCGAGACTTCTTCTTCGACCTCGACGATCTCACCGTTCTTATTCATCAGGATGTCTTTGTTGTGTCCACTCAGGGTCATTGAAACCTCGTAGAAGGTTTGCCGGTTCTCAACCTCCATGGCAAAGCCTTTGATTGTCGCGCCCACGCTTTCCTTCGCGACCGTCTGCTCGACAGCCGCGGGCAGTTGCTGGCGCTTGATCTGCTTTTCCTTTTCCTGCGCCTGTGCTGATGCGAACATAAAACCCAACACCAGCGCCAAACCTCGAGAACTTAATTAATCTACTCATGATCAACTCCTTTCAGTGGACCTATTCGTTTAGGATCGGTCGCGATCGCTCGCGGTACTGACCTCATCTTCAAACCAACCCTGCCGGCCGGCGAGGCTCTCGGCGCAGCATTGCATAGACAGTCGGCGTCACGATTAGCGACAACAACAGTGCCATGGTTAATCCGCCGATTACCGCGATCGCCAGAGGCTGCAAAAGTTCAGACCCGGCGCCCAAAGCCACGGCCAAAGGCAACATGCCAAGCATAGCCGCCAGCGAGGTCATCAGGACGGGGCGAAAACGTCGCCGTCCGGACCGCAGCAGGGCTGCCCGTAAAGTGTCTCCGGCCGCCAGATGATCCTCCACGGCATCGAGCATGAGGATGCCGTTCTTGGCGACAATGCCAACGATCATGATCATACCCATCAACGAGACCACATTGAGCGTCATGCCGGTAATAAACAAGGCCAGCAAAACGCCGGCCAGCGCCAACACCGCGCCGGTAACGATCGCAATCGGATGCGCAAACGAACGGAACTCAACCAGCAGAGTAATGAACACGAGCATCACGGCCAGCACGAGTGAAATCATCAACTCGCGAAAGCTCGACTGTTGTTCCTGATAAAGTCCCCCGTATTCGACCGTCATGCCGGGCGGCAGCTTCACATCCTTAGCCAGTTGATTCCTGATTTGGCCGATGGCGGTGCCTGAGATCTTTTCCTTCCAGTCGTCCGGTGACGGCAACCGTCTGGCGCAGATTCTCGCGGACAATTTCGGTCTGCCCTTTCTCGATAATCGACATCAGCGACCTGATCGACACGAAACAGCTGGCCGGAGGAAGAACGAACCTGTAACGCTTTCACTTTGTCGAGCGAAGTGCGCACGTCCGGCGGAAAGATCACCCGCACTTTTATGAGACGATCCTGTTGCAGGATGAAAGAAGCCTCGTCACCGGTCATCGCGATCGCAGCCGTCTTGGCCACATCGTCCGCCGTGACGCCGAAGCGCGAGGCGCGTTGCGGATCGATCTTGAAAGTCAGGGCCGGACCGCTGACCACCACCCCGTTCTTGGTATCGACTACTCCGGAAACCTTTTTGACGGCGGCCTCTACTTCATCAGCCTTGGCTTCCAGCGCCGCCGCATCTTCGCTGAAGAGTTTGATCTCAATTGGTTCGGGATTGCCCTGGAGATCGCCAATCACGTCCGGGACGATGCCGACAAATTCAATTTCCAGAGCAGGTTCGGCTTCGGCGATTTGTTCACGCAGATCGGAAATAACCTCTGTCGGTTGCTCGCTTGTGTCCGGACTTCAGTTTGACGGCGTAATCGCCGCGATTCGGCTCGGTCACAAACAGCCCCATCTCAAGTCCTGTGCGCCGCGAATAACTTTCGACCTCAGGTGTCTTCATCAACTTTTCTTCGACGTCGCGGAGCATGCGATCGGTTTCCGCCAGCGACGACCCGGCCGGCGCCCAGTAGTCGAGCACGAAAGCACTCTCATCGAATTCAGGCAGGAACTCGGAGCCCAGCGAGCGATAGAGCAGGTAAGAGCCCAGCAGCACCCTGATGACGATCACGATGACCACCCAGCGACGGTCAAGCGCGTGAGCCAGCACCCATTCGTAACGGCTCACGATCGCGCGCAGGATACGTCCCGATTCAGCTTCCGTTTCGAGCTCGGTGGAAGTCGGTTCGTGATCAACCGCACCTTCCTCCGTCTGGCGGCGCTTCGCCTTCACGAATCGCTCGGCCAGCACCGGAGTAAAGACCAACGCCAAAACCAGCGAGGTCAGCAAGGCGACTGACATCGTCAGCGCCAGCGAGCGAAAGAAAACACCAGTCACGCCGGTCAGGATCGTGAGCGGCAGAAAGACCACCACCGGCGTAATCGTCGAACCGATGATCGGCACCGTGATTTCGGAAACGGCGCTTTGCACTGCGTGGCGGCGCGATTGGCCGCGACTCATGTGTGTGTAGATGTTCTCGACTACCACGATCGCATCGTCAATCACCAAACCGATCGCGGCCGCCACGCCGCCCAGCGTCATCAAATCGAAACTCAGGTGCGCCAGCCACATCGCCAGAAACGTGACCAGCACCGTTACCGGAATGACCAGGATCGCGACAAAGGTCGTCCCCACGTTGCGCAGGAACGCGTAAAGGATGATCACTGAAAGCAGCAGCCCGATCAGAATCGAGTCCCGGACCGAGCTGATCGAATCGCGCACCAGCAGTGATTGATCGTAATAAGCCGCGACGTGCACGTCTTTGGGAATCTGGCCGCGCATCGAGGCGAGTGTCTGGCGCACTTCATCAACCACGGCGACGGTGTTGGCATCCGGCTGCCGGTTGACGTTCACGAGCGCCGCTGGATGTCCGTCGGCGGTGACCATCGTGTACTCAGGCTCGACGCCAGCGGAAACCGTGGCGACGTCTGCGACCGTCACTGGCGCGTTGTTCACCGTAGCGACGACGATGCCGTTGAGCTCATCGGGTTTTTGCGCCTGGCCGCTGATCAGCGCTAATTCAAGCTGATGATTTTCCTCGATCAGTCCGGGCGAGACGATGATGTTCGAGGCGCGAATCGCATCAGAGACTTGCTGGACTGAGACGTTGTGAGCCGCCAATCGATCGGGATCGATCACGACGTGAAACTCGCGCGTCTTGCCGCCGGCCACCCGACAATGGCGACCCCGGGCAAACGCGCGAGCTGCGGGCGAATGATGTACGTGGCGATGTCGCGCAGGCTGGCCTGATCGCGTTTGTCCGAGGTGAGGCTGTAGCCTACGACCGGAAACACCGCGAACGTCAGCCGTTCGACATTTCGAATTTGGGCCGTCGGCGGCAGCGTGGACGACAGTTGCGAGAGACGCGCCTGCACCAACTGCAGAACCTGGATCGATGTCGACGCCCCAATCGAAGTAGAGGCTGATTTCAGACGAGCCGCGCGCGGTTTTGGATTTGATTCGAGCGATGCCGGGAACGCCGTTCATCGCTTCTTCGATCGGCCGGGTAACGGAAACGAGAGTTTGCGAAGCCGGCGCTTCGCCGTTGTCAGCGATGATGACGATGCGAGGAAAATCAGTCTGCGGAAATATCGCGACCGGGAGCTGCCACGTCGCGTACAGCCCGGCAGCGCAAAGCAGCGCTACGATGACGACAATAGCGCGCGATTGATTTGAGACGATGCGAGCAAGACTCACGGAAGATTAATCCACAGATTACGCAGATTTCGCAGATTGATTAGGAAAGACACGCAGAGGTAAAGGGCACCAGCCGAGTCAGAGAGTCTGCTCAGTGCGGACTCGTCCTTGTGCCTTTGTGCTTTTTCCAACTTCATTTTCTTTCTGCGTAATCTGTGCAATCTGCGGATCAATTTATCGTCGCTCTTTTTCTCATCTTCATCCTTCGCGATTTCCACCTTCGTTCCATCAGGTAAGGCGTAGTTACCTTCGATTACCACGGTCTCGCCGACCTCAAGTCCTTCAACGATCTCAATCTTGTCGGCGGCGCGAATGCCGACAGTTACCTTTTCTCATGCGCTACCTTCTTGTCGTCAACGACCATCACGGTTCCTTCGGTAGCGTTGCTGGCCTCCAGAGTTACCGCGGCAGCCGGCACGATGATCGCGTCGCTTTTGGAGTTCGCCGCAATCGGTCACCTGGGCAGCTCCATTCGCGCGTAACTTTCCGTCGCTGTTCCCCAGCGTTACCCAAACTTCAACCGTGCGATTTGTTGGATCACTGGACCGGCTCAGCAGGGTGATTTGCCCATGCATCTCTTCGGCCGAAGTGTCGGTCGGCAGAACTGTGGCGGCGTCACCGGCTTTGAGCTGCGCGACCACGGTGTCGGAAAACGGCGCTTTCACAATCACTGAGCTGGTGTCGGCAATGGTCACCAGCTTGCCGCCCGCGGCGGCGAATTCGCCTTCGTATTGAAACTGATCGATAACGATGCCGGTGATCGGCGCGCGAATGGTCGCGTAGCTCAACTGGGCGTCCAGCGTCGCAACTCGTTGTTGCGCCTGGGCCGTCCGCGCCGCCGCCAGAGCGCGATCATTTGGATTCAACGAGCGCGCTCGCAAGGTGACGGTCTGCTCATCCAAACGCAACTCATCTTCAGCCGTGGTGAGCTCCAGCTGCGAAGCTTCGAGATCTTTCTTCGAGATCCCGCCTTTCGCAAAAGCTCGCGCCGGCGTTCGTAGGTGGCCCGGGCATTGTTGACCTTGGCGCGGGCATCCATCAGGGCTTTCTGATCTTCGGCATTTGTCTTGGGGATAGTTCCCGTCACCAGACTGCGTTCATTGGCGCGCGCTTCGTTGAGGGCAGCGACGGCCTCGGCGCGTTGGGCCTGGAGATCGCGCGACTCGAGCACGGCGATCACTTCACCTGCGCGCACGACTTTGTTTTTCAACAACGCCATCGTCTTGATCTGGGCGCTGATCTTGGCGGCGACGTCAGCTTTCTCGCGCGGCCAAATAGTGCCGACGGCTGCGACGGGCGCGGCGATCTCGCCCTTTTCAGCTTTTGCGACTTTGACACTGACTACCGGCGTGACCTCAGCTTCGGACTCGGCCCGGTTCTTTTTCCACCGCCAGAGGATCAGGATAGTGAGCGCGAAAATGACAAACGCCACCACTGCGATGATCAGAATCGTGTTTCGCCGCGATGATCCTTGAGTCTGTTCCATTTCGAGATTTTGGATCTCTAATATGACAAATAGGTCGTATCGGACCTATGGCGACCTATTCCGTGTAATCTGCGAATCTGCGATTCATTTCTTTACCGCCCGGTCGCTTGCCGCAAACGAGCCAGCGCTGTTTGGTAATCAAAGATCGCCTGATACAAAGCGCTCCGTTGCTCAACCAGCTTCGTTTGCGCGTCAGTGACCTCGACTATCTGCGCCTCGCCTGCGCGGTAGCGCGCAATCGAGGCAGTCACATTGTCCTGTGCTTTAACTAAGGCTTCGCGCGCCAGACTGATCCGGGCCGCGGCGCTGGTTGCCTGGGCGCGCGCGGCGTAGAACTGCTGCGTGAATCCGCGCAAGGCCAGCGTCCGTTCATTCTCGGCAACATCAACTTTCAAACGAGCCTGACGCTCCCGGCTGCGGGTGGCTCCCCAATCAAAGATGGGAACATTCAGACTGATCGCCGCCGACACCCCGGAGTGCTCCTTCAAACGCGGCTGCGTTACCGAATCAGTTTGAAAGCCGCCATTGATTGAATAGGAAAGCGACGGCAATCGATCGGCGCGGGCGATCCTGACTTCCTGTTGCGCGGCCCGCAGTTGTTGTTCTAACTGCGTGAATTCAGGCCGGCGCGAAACATCGTCGGCTTTGAACTGCTGATACTCAGAATCCGCCGGCACCGCCAGCGCCAGATCGTTCGTGACAATTGGTCGAGTGAATTCATAACCGACGAACACGCGCAAGGCTCCGGCCGCGATCTCTTCATTGACTCGCGCTCGCTCCAACTCGTCACGTCGAGTGAGTGTCTGCAGCTGCGCGCGGGTCAAATCAACCGGTGCGACTTCACCGCCACTTCAACAGCAGCGCAGTAATGTTCTCGAATTCCTGGGCCGCGGTGAGATTTCCTTCAGCTGCCTGACGTTGGGCCAGCGCCAGAGCCAGCCCGTAGTAAGTCTCGATCACTGCCTGGGCCAATGCGCGTCTGGCCACGTCAGTGCCCGCATGAGCTGCTGCGAGCAGCGCTCGATTCTTTGCCAAAGTCGCGCGTAGTTTCCCGGCCACATCAAAATCGCCAGAGACGTTTACAAATGCTTCGTACACGCCAATCGCGTCACTCGCGATAAAACTGGGTGCGCGCGGTTCTCCGGGCGGTAGTCCGAGGGCCGGCGTCGTGTAGATGTAACTCAAAGGCGCGCCGACCTTCGGCAGGAACGCAGCTCTGCGCCTGCTTCACATCTTCTGCGGCGATACGCTCGTTTAGCACCGCGCTTTGATAAGTCGATGCCTGGGCATTTGCCAGACGTAATGCTTCATCGAGGCTAAGCGTATTCACTGGCGGACTTGCCTGAGCGGCGTCCTGGGGGTCGGAGAAGGCGAAGGTGTTTGCGCGCGCGTGGGTGCGACAAGGCAGATTAAGACAAATAGCACCGCCAGGGATGTGTGCCCTCGGTCTCGCACGCTTCGACATACTCGGTTCGTGAACGGGCCGAGTATACGCAGGTCTACCTTAATGGAAGATTAACGGAATGTGGCGAAACTGTTTGGTGATCAACATCTGTCCGTAAAGATGTGGATCGGTCTTCTTTTGCATAATAGGACCTACAGGACGTCTATGACCTATGTGACCTATCCTTCCTACGGAGCTTACGGAATTATTCTCAACTCCAGAATGTAGCCCTCGCCACGTCGGGTATGGAGCAACTTAAGTGAATGGTTGTCGTCGATCTTCTTTCGCAGCCGGTTCATGTAAACCTCGATGGCATTCGAGAAAGGATCGAACGAATCGTCCCACACATGGGCGGCGATTTCCGCGCGAGAAACCAATTGGCCCGCGCGCTGGGCGAGATATTCCAACAGCGCATACTCCTTGGCCGTGAGCCGTACCTCGAGATTTGCGCGCGGAGACACGATGGCTGGCTGAATCGATGATCAGATCCCCGATCTCCAGAATGTCAGGACGCAGGTGCGAATCTCGCCGGAGCAAAGCCCGAATTCGCGCGAGCAATTCACGAAAAGAAAAAGGCTTGGTCAGGTAATCATCGGCGCCGGCTTCAAACCCGTTGACCCGATCATCCACTGCTGCCCGCGCAGTCAGCATCAGGACCGGCGTGTCAATTCCGCGCGCGCGCAGCTCGCGACAAACTTCAAATCCGTCCCGCCGGGGCAGCAGCACATCCAGCACAATCAGGTCGTAATCATTGATCGAGGTCTGGTACAAACCCGCATCTCCATCCTGGGCCACATCCACCGCATAGCTCTGCTCGCGCAGGCCCTTGGCGATGACGTTGGCCATGCGCGGCTCATCTTCTACCAGGAGAATTCGCATCGGTTCTGAATTATCGACTGAGGTTGATTGCTTACCCTAACGGAGTTTCTCTCTCAAACCGATCGGGCTGTTGTTTGATCGAGTTCTGAGGCAACGATCCTTTCGAGAGAGTTATCAAAGCCTACGCAAACATTTTGTCGCAAGGTAATTTTTTAGAAAAGATCTTGACAGGATCGATGATCCTATCTTATACAAGACAGTTCGCGCGATGCACGTACTCGCGCACTGTGAAGAGAAAATTCAATGTTGATGAGCAGAACATCCAAAGAACATCCGACGAAATGGCAGCTGCGCGCCGCCATGTATCCAGTCGTCTGTTTAGCGGCTCTGAGCTTGTCAGCGACCAATAATTTTGGCGGCAGACTCGAACGGCAGACGTCCATAGATAGTCGTCAAATCAGGCAATAAATCGCGGGAGCGGACTCCCGCTCCCAAATCTCAAAGCAAAATTCGCGAGAATTGAAGGAGCGGGCAGCTTCCCTGGGAGGCTTAAAGCCCGCTCCTTTAGTTTTTGACAATCGAAATACCTTTGCGAAGTGGCGCCAGATCTTCTGTGGTGCCACTGATTCTGCGAAGATGAAGGCAGGGAGCCTTCCAATGGATGACGATCTCGGTCCTTTGCGAGAGTCCGCGAGATCGCCATCCCCAGGAGAAGTGTGCCTCGAAGTGTGTTCGCGGCATTGTTCTCTCTGCCTTCATCTATTTTTAGCATGAACTGGACTCAGATTTGAAACTCGGACGTGCAGCTCGAATTTGAGATCTGAGATTTGAGATCCTTATTCGCATGTGTGGCTGAGCAGCAAAAGCACTCGACTGTAAATCGAGCGTCCGCCTCGGACTTCGTAGGTGCGAGTCCTACCACATGCACCAGAAATTCTTGGGGCGTAGGCTAACTGGCAAACCATTGGATTCCAAACCCGAGATTCTCGGTTCAAATCCGGGCGTCCCAGCCAAACTTTAAGGAAGGCCCGACAGTAGAGTGAGTCAAACAGTCTTGAAAACTGCGGCGGTTAATCACCGTGTACGGTTCGACTCCGTAGCCTTCCGCCATTTTGGAGATGTCGCCTAACTGGCATGGCAGCACCCCGCTAAGGTGCCGGGAGAAATCCTGTGAGCGTTCGAATCGCTCCATCTCCGCCATTGCCTGAGTCCGAATCGTAGACCTTGCAGCGGGTAGGTTCGGCGCCAGGAAAGACGGGTCGCTGACTCCTCGCCGAGGATGCCCGTACCAATTCGGACCTGTAGCTCAGGGGAATCAGAGCGCGACCTTGCGAAGGTCGAGGTCGCACGTTCAAATCGTGCCAGGTCCTCCAAAGATGTCCAAAGTCCAATGTCGGAAAGTCCAATGTCCTCGGGCTTTGGACCTTGGACTCGAAGACTTTGGACAATTTCTGCCGGCGTAGCCCAATGGGGAGGAGGCGCTAGTCTTAGAAACTAGACAGTGTGGGTTCGAATCCCTCCGCCGGTACCAGATTGTTTCGGGTTGCGAGTTTCGGGTTTCGAGTTAAAGTCAGGACCCCAAACTCGAGACTCGTAACCCGAAACTCGAAACAGTCTCTGGGGATGAACGCGAAATGGAAAGCGGGCTGATTTTCAATCAGCTGATTTGCGAGTTCGAGTCTCGTCGTCCCTGCCAGATCATTGCCGATTGCCAAATGTCGATTGCCGATTGATGAGTCAACGCAACTTACAATCGGCAATCGGCAATCGGCAATCGAAAATGCTTCTGTGGGTCGTAGCTCAATTGGCCAGAGCACCGCACTGTGACTGCGGCCCGTGAGGGTTCAACTCCCTTCGACCCACCCAAAACAAAACAAGTTTCGCGTTGCGAGTTTCGGGTTTCGGGTTTCGAGTTACACGCGGGTGACGGCAAACTCGAAACCCGAAACTTGCAAACCTGAAACTGGCGATAGCCGGAACTGTGGCCGAGAGGTGAGGCGCCTGATTGTCGATCAGGTCGATGACGGTTCGAGTCCGTTCAGTTCCGCCAACTTTAACCATCCTGGCGTAGCACAGTTGGCAGTGCGGCAGGCTTATACCCTGTGAGCTCCAGATTGAGAGCGTGATCCAGGTTCGAATCCTGGCGCCAGGACCAAATGCACACGCGTCAGTAGCCAAACCGGATCAAGGCACCTGCCTCTTAAGCAGGGGATTGTGAGTTCGAGTCTCACCTGGCGCACCAGATGTCAGTACCACCTGCGGTAGCGGGTGGTTGACGCTGAAATTCACTAAACTAAAGGTTAACCGCCCGCTACTGCAGGCGGTTCTGACCTCAATCCGAAGAAAGGAGAAGCCAAAATGCCTTATGAAAAGCTGCCAATCGGTGGCGCCCACAGAGAGATTCTCTCGTGGGCCAATCATGAATTCAGCTTTGAAGAACAATCAATGCTGAGAAACGTTTCGCGCCTGCCATGTCTGTTCAAACACGTCGCGCTGATGCCCGACGCGCATTTGGGCAAAGGCAGCATGGTTGGTTCAGTTGTCGCCACCAAAGATGCGGTGATTCCGGCTACGGTCGGCGTCGATATCGGCTGCGGCATGATGGCGGTGAAGACACCGTTCAAGAGCGGCATCCTCGACGGCAAGTTGAAGGACCTGCGCCTGGCGATCGAAGAAGCAATTCCCGTCGGTTTTCATGACTATCAGCGAGTCAGTTGACGGAATCCTCGTGATTGGAACGGATGGGAAGTCTTCGGCGAACTGCACCAGGGCGTACTTGATCGCAAAGCGAAAGCGATGAAGCAACTGGGTACCCTGGGTGGCGGCAACCACTTCATCGAAGTTTGTCTGGATACAGAAAACTTCGTCTGGTTGATGCTGCACTCGGGCTCGCGCAACATCGGCAAGGAACTCGCCGAGCGTCACATCTCGACCGCCAAGTCGCTGTGGAAACTCTCGGAGCTTCCGGCACCCGATCTCGCCTACTTCATTCAGGGTACGCCTGAGTTTGCCGCCTACTGGAAAGACCTGAAGTGGGCCCAAACCTACGCGATGAAGAACCGCGAGATCATGATGGCGCGTCTGTTGAAGGTCTTTAACAAGATGTTCAATCATCGCGAGCCGTTCAAGCCTGAAGTGGCGGTCAACTGCCATCACAACTACGTCGCCCTTGAAGAGCACTATGGCGAAAAGGTTTTCGTCACCCGCAAGGGCGCTATCAATGCCGACCAGGACGCCTTCGGCATCATTCCCGGATCGATGGGCGCAAAGTCGTTCATCGTTAAGGGACGTGGCCTGGCTGAGAGTTTCAACTCGTGTTCGCACGGGGCCGGCCGCAAGATGTCGCGCGGAGCTGCCAAGCGGAAATTTACCCGTGAGGATCTGGCCCGCCAAACCGCGGGCGTTGAATGTCGCAAAGACCAGGGCGTACTGGATGAAATTCCCGGCGCCTACAAATCGATTGAAGCGGTGATGAAGAACCAGGAAGACCTGGTTGAAATCGTCGCCGAGATCAAGCAAGTGGTCTGTGTTAAAGGCTAAGACAAGTTTCGAGTTTCGAGTTTCTGAGTTTCGAGTTAGCGAGGTCTTCATCAACTCGAAACTCTGAAACTCGGAACTCGAAACTGATTCTCGGGGTGTGGTGTAACGCTAGCATCCGAGTCCTGGGAACTCGTGGCGACAGTTCAATTCTGTCCTCCCCGACCAAAGCTATTGCCGATTTCCAATTGTCGATTTCCGATTGTTTTTGGGCGCCTTGACCAAGGAATACCAATCGGCAATTGGCAATTGGCAATCGGCAATACCTTGGCCCTCGTAGCTTAACGGAAGAGCGGTTCGCTTCGAACGAATCAGGTATGGGTTCGAGTCCTATCGAGGGTTCCAAACGTAGCGCCGGTTCTTAACCTGCGCCTAAGTTCTAAATCTCACCCCACAACCAATGTTTGGAGTTCCGCCCTTAAGGCGGACTAATCAATCTCCGCCTGAAGGCGGGACTCCAAACACCCCTATGCGGAAGTGATGTAGCTGGAAACATGCGAGTCTTCCAAACTCGACTCGAGAGTTCGAATCTCTCCTTCCGTTCCAAAAATGTACGACAGACAGTCTTGTCTGTCGCTGCTCGCCAACAAACCGAAATCTGTGAACAGACTAGACAGTCTGTTCTACTCGCGCGCGTCGCCAAGCGGCCAAGGCGCCGGATTGCAAATCCGGTATTCGTGAGTTCGAGTCTCACCGCGCGCTCCAAAATCAAACGAGGTCAATGTCTAAAGTCCAAAGTTCTCGTAAATTGACGAGACTTTGGACATTGGACGTTCGACTTTGGACCGATCTTCAGAAAGGAGGTGCCGGGCAATGGCACTCAACGGCAGAGTTCTGCTGCTTAACCAAACTTACGAGCCGCTCGGCACCGTCAGTGTCGCGCGGGCCATCATCATGACCTTCAAGAACACGGTCTTCGTCGAAGAATTCGACGGCGATCGCGTGCTGCGTTCGGCGCATGATGAATTCCCCGTGCCGTCGGTAATTCGCCGGCGCACTTACATCAACGTTCGCCGCCGCCGCGAGCAGTCGGGCATGAAGCGCCTGCGGATTTACATGCGCGACAAGTTCCGTTGCCAGTACTGCGGCGAGAAGAAGGGTGTCGCCGAGCTCACGCTCGATCACATCCTGCCGCGTTCGCGCGGCGGGGATAACTCGCCGCTGAACATCGTCACCGCCTGTATCGCCTGCAACAACCGCAAGGCCAACCGCACTCCGGCCGAAGCACGCATGCCTCTGCTGACTTCGCAGACGGCGCTGCGGGTGAAGCTCGAGCGCGTGGTGCTTTGTCACTACGCCGAGGCGCGGGCCGAATGGCGCAAGTACCTGTTCATGGACGTGCACGATGATCGTGACGTCATGGAGAAGGTGCATCGCGAACAGAACGGTCTTAGGTCTTTGATCATTGTGGTGCTTTGTAGAGAAAAGTATGAACGCGTCACCTGAACAAACCCAAAGTCCGAAGACCTAAGACCAATCCTCGGTCGGATAGCTGAGACGGATTAGCGCGGGTCTGAAAAGCCCGAAAGGTTGGTTCGATTCCAACTCCGACCACCAGACGAAGTTCGAGTTGCGGGTTGCGAGTTTCGAGTCAGGAGCTGTCTGAACTCGAAACTGCGAGACTATGCAACTCGAACTGAGACTTTCGCCCGAGTAGCTCAACTGATAGAGCGCTGGTCCTACAAACCAGAGGTTGAAGGTTTAAGTCCTTCCTTGGGCACCAGGATTTAGTTTCGGGTTTCGGGTTGTCTGAGTTTCGAGTTCACTGGTGCTAACCCGAACTCGAAACCCGAAACTCGTAACTCGAAACTGATTCTTATCGGGGCGTGACTCATCCCGGCAGAACGGTGACTGCCGGGAGCGTGGAGTTCGAAGAGGCGGCGCGGCCTCACGCCCCGACCAGAATTTGGGTCCAAAGTCCCCATGTCCAAAGTCCAAAGTCGCGACTTGCAGAACATACTTTGGACGTTGGACTTTCGACCTTGAACTTCCTGCGGCCCGCGTTCCCGGCATCGGTCTTCTAAACCGAACCTCCACAAGAGCTGGGTGGAAAGGCACGAGGTTCAATTCCTCCGCGGGCTTCAAACCAACGTCAATGAACCGAACGGTAGCGACGGATAGAGCTCCCGATCCCCACACCGATCAGGTTCTGACCCGGCTGTGTAGCTCAAACGGAATAGAGCAAGCGTCTCATAAGCGCGAGGTTGGTGGTTCGACTCCACCCACAGCCACCAAAACTAGTTTCGAGTTTCTGAGTTGCTGGTTTCGAGTTAGCTCGCTCACCCGCAACTCGAAACTCGAAACCGGAAACTAGAAACTTAGTTCGGGCTGGTGATGTAACCGACAGCATAGAAGTCCTGCAAACTTCTTGTGAGGGTTTGAATCCCTCCCAGTCCACCAATTCCTCTGGCGATGTAGCTCAACTGGATATCAGAGCGTCGGTCTTGTAAACCGGACGATAAGGGTTCGACTCCCTTCATCGCCTCCAAAAGATTAGTTTCGAGTTTCACGTTTCGAGTTTCGGGTTTCGGTCGAGTTTCGCGCGTCACAAATGTTCTTTAACTAGAAACTAGAAACTAGAAACCAGCAACTTTCTTTGTGGCGTAGCCAAGTTGGTAAGGCACCGGATTGTTAATCCGGCTATCGAAGGTTCGAGTCCTTCCGCCACAGCCAGGCTCTCGCAGTTTCGAGTTACTAGTTTGCGAGTTTCGAGTTGTTGGTGGCTGAACTCGAAACCCGAAACTCTAAACTCGAAACTTTTTATTGCTGGCCCGGAGCTCGAGTGACAGAGCGGCGGCCTTTTAAGCCGTGAGGTGCGGGTTTGAGCCCCGTCGGGTCAACCAAGATAAGTTGCCAGTTTCTAGTTTCTAGTTTACCAGTTACGAACGCCGCCAAACTCGAAACTCGCAACCCGAAACTCGAAACTATTTCTCGCGGTGTAGCTCAACGGATCAGAGCACTCGATTGATAATCGAGCGATGCCGGTTCAATTCCTGCCACCGCGACCAGCTACGCAGTTTCGAGTTTCGAGTTTCGAGAGTTACAAGCGCTACCAACTCGAAACTCGAAACAAGAAACTCGAAACCTCCTTGCGGGATGGTGCAACTGGCAGCACGTCGGGCTTTGAACTCGAAGATGAGGGTTCGACTCCTTCTCCCGCAGCCAAGTTAGTCCCGTTAGGGACGAAATATTCCAGAACCCGTCGTAAAGAAAATCGGACGGCTCCGCAGGAGCGACACATTCCGCTCCTGACGGAGCTGAGGAATTCTACTCGTTACGAAGCTATAAACATCTCGCTCCTCTGGAGCGAAACCCTATCATTTCACCTGTGTTCCTCTCTGGTGCAGATGCGCTCTTTGTCCACTCCGCAAAGGTATTTCGATTGTCACTGAATCAGACAATAGAAGTGTGAGGTAAACCACCATGGCAAACAAGAATCTATTCAAGTCGCTAGTCGGAAAGCTGATGCCGGCAACTGATGCCATCAACGAAGAGCGCGCTCCGGCGTACGCTCTTTCGCCGAAAGCATCAACTGGCGCAGTACGCCGCCACCGGTTGTCTGAACACAACCTTCTACGCGGGCGCCGACGAGCAACTGGCGAAGGTGCTTGAGCTTTGCGCCGACATCGACGCTGAGTTCATCGCTAAAACAGCAGTGTTTTGTCGCGAACGCGGTTTCATGAAGGACATGCCGGCGCTGCTTTGCGCCGTGCTGTCGGTGAAGGACCGCGAACTGCTTCAGCGTCGTGTTCCCGCGCGTGATCGACAACGCAAAGATGCTGCGCAACTTTGTGCAAATCATGCGTTCGGGCGCGGTGGGCCGCAAGTCGCTGGGCTCGGCGCCGAAGCGGCTCGTGCGCGAGTGGCTCGATGCTCGCGACGCCGGCCGCGCTGTTCAAGGCCAACGTGGGCCAGGACCCTTCGCTGACTGACATCGTGAAGATGGTCCACCCAAAGCCAGCAGGATCCAGCGCGCGAAGCGCTGTTCGGTTACTTCATCGGTCGCGAATATGCGGCCGATGCGCTGCCGGAAGTTGCTCGGGACTTTGAAGCGTTCAAGCGTGAGCTGGCTAATAGAGCGCGCCGGAGGCGTGCGTACCGTGCCGGATGTGCCGTTCCAGATGCTGACTGCGCTGGAGCTGGGGACTGCCGGAGTGGACTGCGATTGCGCGGCGCGCGCCGTGGCAGATGACTCGCATGAACCTGAACACCTTTGCGCGTCATGGGGTGTTTGGTCAGCCGGGTATGACTGAGCTGATTGCGAATCGCCTGCGTGACGGAGCGGCCATCGCCAGGGCCCGAGTGTTTCCGTACCAGCTAATGGTCGCTTACACGATGGCCGTGGCGAACGCCGACATCCCGCAGGAAGTTTGCGACGCGCTCCAGGATGCAATGGAGATCGCCACCGCAAACGTGCCTGAGTTCAAGGGAAAGGTTTACGTCTTCCCGGACGTCTCGGGTTCGATGCATTCGGCGGTGACTGGTTACCGGCAGTGGTGCGACTACGGCCGTGCGTTGTATCGATGTCGCGGCGCTGGTCGCGGCCACGGTGCTGCGCCGGAACCCTCGGGCTGAAGTCATCCCGTTCGAGTCGGACGTGGTTAAGGTTCGCCTGAATCCACGCGACAGCGTGATGACTAACGCCGCGAAGCTGGCCAAGCTGCCGTGTGGCGGAACCAACTGCAGCGCGCCGCTGCGTTTTCTGAATAAGCGGCGGGCGCAGGGTGACCTGGTGATCTACGTTTCGGATAACGAATCGTGGGTTGACGCGCCGCATTACGGACGCTTTGGCGGCAGCGCGACTGAGACGATGAAGGAATGGGCGAACTTCCGCCAGCGCAATCCTGAGGCGCGAATGGTCTGTATCGACGTTCAGCCTTATGCGCACGGTGCAGGCGAAGGAACGTCGCGGACATTCTGAACATCGGCGGATTCTCGGATCAGGTGTTTGCAGTGATCGCGGAATTCGCTCGCGGTGAACTGGGCGCTGACCATCTGGTCGGAGTGATCGAGGCGGTGGCGCTTTGAGGAAAGTTTCGAGTTTCGGGGTCATTCGAGTTTCGGGTTATGTCCGAAGCACGGACTCGAAACTCGAAACTCAAACTCGAAACTATGAAATGTTGGCGAATGCTGGTGTGGAGTACATGGTAAGCGCAAGCGATCGGGTTCGAATCCCGGCCCACTTGATTTATTTCTCGTGGGATCCTCTCACCGATTTTGTCGCCATTAACAAATAGCCGTAGTAAGCAGGCCAGGAGTGCAAAGCGGAGAGGGCGAACGGTAATGACTAGACGATTCGAGCTCTCTTATCACTATGCTCTTGGTTCTTTGCCAGTATTGCAGGGTGAATGCCGAAATGACTACATCCATCAGCGGTACAAGGCTCGCCGAGCCTTGTGGAGTGTGATGACTCCAGCGATGGCAGCATCGTGCTCTAAGTCTTTTCAATCTTGTCACCCCTGACTACTGGAGTGAATGCCTGTGAGGACTACATTAGCTCAGTGAATAGAGCCATCCGGCGATGTCGGATGCGCGTTCGGTGTAACTCCGAACATGGGTCTTCCGAATTCTTGTCACTCCAATGATTTGCGTCGCGTCAGCGACGCAAGGAACAGAGAGGCTCGATGTTTTTCATACCGTCGCTACGCGACGCACTGAATGTTTCAGGTTGATCGATCCCGGCCTTGAAACGCCGGGCTAATGTCAGCGCGACGCTACGCGCCGCATGTTTTTCATTTTGCGACGAATGCCGATGGAACTACATGACTTTAAATCACGAGGTTCCGGGTTCGAGTCCCGGTGGCTCCAAATTGCGGGGCCATAGCTCAAGGGATAGAGCGCGCGTTTCATCAACTCTTGTCGTCGCATTTTTTGTTTACAGTTATGGGCTTAGAGAATTTCATCCGAGATGCCCTCGAGAAACCGAACGACTACGTCGCGTACCACGTCGGGCGCGAGCTGGCGAGAGCTGCATCCCGGAAAGGCAATCATCGAAGGCGACACCGGGTCGTTTGACCTGGAGGCCTTCGCGCGCGCCGAGAAATGCTCCATTGTTCACGAGACGTCACTCTTCAATCACATCAAGACTGAATGGATGGGTCCGGGCAAACTGCCACGGCAGTCGATTGAAAACTCCTGGACCAACATCCTTTGGAACGGACAGTCTGCTCGACGTCGTTTTTGTGACCTTTCACGGAACGCTGCTATCCGTCGCGGCACTTCTGGATCGTGGCTGATGACCGGCAGCTGGCCGAAGCTTTCTTCAACACTGTCTGCGAATGGTCGACGGAAGTTCGCAGCGAAGTCCTGGTCTTTCATGATGGTGAATGGGGCAAGGACCGGGAGCTTCACGCGGCCATCAAATCGGCCACGTTCGAAAATCTCATCCTGCGCGCCGGGCTGAGAGAAGAGATTCAGGAAGACTTCGCGCAGTTCTTCTGCTCGCGCGAAGTCTTTGAGCAATACGGCATCCCTGGAAACGCGGAGTGCTGTTGGTCGGGCCTCCTGGAAACGGCAAGACGCACACAGTCAAGGCTTTGGTGAATCAACTCGGGCAGCCTTGCCTGTACGTTAAGGCCCTGAAGTCCGAATATGAAACGGATGAGGAAAACATCCGCAGAGTTTTTGCGCGGGCGCGGATCACCACTCCCTGCCTGCTGGTTTTGGAAGACCTCGACTCATTGATTGACGACGGGAGCCGGGCCTTCTTTCTGAACGAGCTGGATGGCTTCGCCGCCAATACCGGTGTGGTGGTGTTGGCGACCACCAATCACCCTGAGAAACTCGACCCGGCGATCTGCGAACGGCCCAGCCGCTTCGATCGCAAATACCATTTCGATCTGCCGGGCGTTCTGGAACGCGAGCAGTACGCGGCTATGTGGAACCAGAAGCTGCAAGTCGAATTGCAGCTTTCCGACAACGCAACCGCCGCGAACTGGTTGAGGCGACCGAAGGCTTCTCGTATGCGCTATCTGAAAGAACTATTCCTTTCCTCGATGATGCAATGGATGGCGAAAAGCGGAAGTGTATCGATGGATAAGATCGTCGCCGGCCAGGTGGAGGTACTCCGTAAACAGATCAGCAGCAAACAATAATCGTCAGTCATCAATGTCAGGTCGATCGAATGGGATCTCTTTCTCAGCAAAGAATTCCTGGAAGAACTTCTCGGCAGGATTGCCGGCATTTCGTTTCATGCTTTCCAACCCACGCTTTATGCCTTCGATCGCCGCCATCCTATCCTGTGCTGCCAGGAGTTTCTGGTAACTTTTAGCGTCGGCTTGCTCCATTGCTAAATCTGCACCTAATTTCACGAGACCGAGAGTAACATGACTCCCATTGGCTTTCCCGCAAAACTCGAAATAGTTCCCCTCTCATTCACACTGGGCTTTAGCCCGGTGATGAGCGGCACGAAAACATGCGTGAACCGTTTTAACGGTTTGCCTCTTGACCGATTACTGAGTGGTCGAGCCCGAAGAGGTTACGTCACCAGCCAGCGGATAAACCGTTGAACGGTTTTGAATGTTCACAGCTCCAAGTCACCGGGCTAAAGCCCGGTGTGAATGAGATGGGCCGCTTTCAGACTTTGAGGCAGGCCACTCCCATTACCTACATGGACCGTAGTAAAGGTCCTTAGCGCAGTGAATTTTTCTTTCCCATTCCAAACTCTTGATTCATTCACTGCTGAAACACTTTGACACTTTTTTGCAGTTTTTTGGCCTTGCGCGCTCGATGCTCTTCCTGATAGAAGCTCCCAACTCGAGCGGAGGTCCGTCACGATGAGCGAAGTCAAACTTAACCTAATTGATGGCCGGCAAATTCTCTGCGGCACCATCCACGGTTCGATCGGCGATGCATGTGTAGCCGCGCTGTCGGCTGAGCCTGAGAGTGTCTCTGAACTCGAAGCAGCCTTGAAGCGATATATGGGTGGGGGGCGATCCGGTAATAATCCCTTGCCCAATGATCCGAACGCGATTGAAAGTGTGGTGAAAAATCCGCCGGGGCTCTTTGCATCATTTCACCAGGTTTCAGAAATTGATGAAGAACCCTGGGATGCGGGCATTTTGATCATTGATTTGGCGGCGCGAATCGTGGCCGCAGAGTCTTCGTATTCACAACCGCCAAGCTCGGGGAGAAGTTCTCTATCACGATGGTCAGCGATCAACTGAACTTGCGGTGCTCTACGCCGTATCAGATGAATGGAAATTTCTGAAGGGAATTACTGAATATAAGGCGTGTAGTCTGGAGCGTAACCGGGAACGTGCGAACAAGGCACCGCTCGACACCCGCAGTGTTCTGTATGGACCTGCACTGCTTGAGTTCATTGTGAACAGTGTTCGACAGTCTCCCATTTGTGTCGAAGCTCGGCGAAAGTCAAAATTCAATTGGTGAGGTATTTGTTGCGAACGATGTGTTATCGGGTGCCGCTGACGAAACCACTGAGACGATAATCGCCGGTGAGCTTTCGGCGATCCATGCCCGCTGGCTGATGACCTGCCGTGATGACCTGGCGGGCCAATCGCCCAGAGATGTCTTACTTGCCAAACAGCATTTCATCGACTTCGACCTGCATACGCGCCAACTGCAATGGACGATGCAGGGAGAAGGTCCGCCGTGTCTGTCTCCTGATTTTTCGCGTATCGCTTCGCCGGCTTCGGCACGCATGAGTGTGTTCTCTATTACGACCTCGTCAGACATTTGCTTTGGAGCGCTCTGCATTTTCGGAATGCCGGCGCACCAACTGGGCTCGAAACCGAACTCGCCTGGCTCGAACAAATCAGGAACGAATGGCTGGAGAACCCACAGGAGGACTGTGGCGGCAGAATACCGGCAATCGTCGATCGACAACGAACGCCGGCGCTTACCGAACGCGCTGCAGTCTCGGGATATGATCATCGATGATGACTGCGAACTTTGCGTGATGTCAGCGAACGAAGTCGCCATGGGTTATGGCCCAGGGTTCTGGTGTCTGGACGGCTCGCACATGGACGACGGATTTGCTTTTTCGTTCTTTCGCACGCAGGAGGAGTGGGACGAGGAAAATCGGCGCCGCGAAGAGTTCAACCGCGAATTCAACCGTAGATGGGAAGAACGAGAGCAACGTCTGGCGCGCGGCGAGCCGGTGGACGAAGAGTTCGGCCTGGATTGGGTGGATTCGCTTGACTCGAAATCCGGCGGCTCGGAATTGGCCGACGCAGATCCGGCGAAACGCCTCAGTAAGGGCTAACCCGTTTCGACAAAAATCCGAAGACCTCTGACCCGCAGATCAAGATGATTGACTGATATATTCCAGAGTCATGCGACGATGCTTTCGCCGATCAGCACTTCCGCCGGAATTCCCAATCTTCGTGTAGACGTTGGTTCTATCTGGTCGCCATCTCCAAATACCGGCAAAACGCATTAGCCAATTCCATCTGTCTCGGCGTCTGGCATTGCACGTCGAACAACGCCGGACTCGCAACCAGTACAGTCACGCATTGCGCGCGCGAGGTTGCGACATTCAATCTGTTTCCGCTGTACAGGAATTCCATTCCGCGCGGCGCGTCTTGTGGCGTTGAAGTCGCCATCGAATAAATCACCACCGGAGCCTCCTGCCCTGAAACTTATCGACAGTTCCAACGCGAGCTGCCGTGCGGTAGTCTTCGCAACAACAGCGACACCTGGGCGTTGTAAGGAGCGACGATCAGAATGTCTTCGAGCGTCATTAGTCTCGACCTGGTCCTTCTTTGTCGATCCACGTCGCCTCATCGCGCAGTAAAGCTCGACCAACTCGGCCACCTTCATCGCTTCTTCGGGTGAGTCGCTCTGGTTTCGCATCGTGTTTGACCGGAACAAACCGCAGGCCCGTGCCCGCGATTGGACCAGCGACGTTCAATCGTTGATTCGCATTCTCGGGTCGCGATGTCAGACGGCTCTCATAAAAAACATCGGAAGTGAATGCGCAAATATCAGGATGCAAGCGCCAGCTCTCTGCCGAGGAACAGTCCTCGATCCGGCGTAATTGTCTTTGTGGTCGTTTAACAGGTGAGACAGCGCGGACGCTTCCGCACCTGCCGGATGCACACCACGCTGCGGTTGATCGAGTTGCTGCGGATCACCCAACAGGACAATGCTGTTGGCCGCCGGTGAAGCAGCCAGCACATTGGCCAGCGACATTTGACCGGCTTCATCGACAAACAAAACATCGACGCGTCTGTGCCAATTCCGGCCGCGCCCAAAGCCAGACCGTGCCGGCGACGATTTGAGCCTCATTGTTATCGGCGAGGGCCTTCGTCGACTCGCGTCGTTGTCTCTAGCAATCTCTACAAAGTCGTGAACGCAACCATCGTCGCCATCGCACTTTTGCACGATCTTCAGCTTTCGGTTTTCTTCAGCAGCAGCTTTACAAGTCGCCTTCAACAAGTTGCTGATGACCTTGTGACTGACTGCAGTAACGCCAACTTTCATTCCGTTCTTTACCAGCTCGAGGATCATGTGCGCGCCGGTGAACGTCTTGCCCGATCCGGGCGGGCCTTGAATGGGCAGCACCGTGCGATCAAGCAACAGAGCGATCTGTTTGGCTGCTTCCAGTGAAGGCAAATCTTCGAAGTGGCGCAGACTTAACGTGGCACGCGCATCTTGCGCGTGATTCACGGGCGGGACGCCCGTGCCACCTTCAATCTGGGCACGCGCCGCAGCAAGAGCTCCCGAGCCGCATCGCAACTGCCATCGCCTTCAATGCCATGATCGGCAACCCAACCACCCAGCTGCAAAAGACTCTCACGCATTGCCTGCGCGTTGATGATGTCGTAGGGCACTAAAGCAGTCGGATGCGGAGCGTCGGCGAGCTTCGGTCCCCGCTTTGATATCAATCGTCAGAGCTTCGTAGTCGATAGCGTGGAGCTCGCCGGCGGCTTTCTTCGTTTTGGATCACGTAATTCGAGCGCTCGCTCGATGGTCGTGTCCTGCAAAGGAAACCGGTACCGATGAACCATGGACTTCTTCACCTTCTCAACTTCGCCGACATAAACCAGCCCACCCAGCGTCGCTCGATCGGTGATGAACTCTTCATCCGAAAAGTCACACCGATTGAAGTATTCCCAGTGCTTCGATTTATCTTCGCGCCGATGCCACTCCAGCAAATCAGCCAACAACGCCGTCGCCTGCTGCGATTCCGTCCACGTTTCTTTGTCCTCAGGTAAGTCCCGCCATCAATCGCTCTTCAACCGCGCGGACCCTCTTCAAGTATTCCGAAAGGTTCTCAGACGGTCCATCCTCTTGCGGCTCAGGCCGCCGCGAGCGGCGCCCCAACCTGATCTGCTCCAGCTCCGTCCTTAATCGCTCAAGCCAATCGCGCAGGCGCAGCGCCGACACACAATCATCCCGGTTGTAACCTTCAATCGGTACGCACGCCTCCGCCGTCGTTTCGCCCTCCATCCCAAACGCCAGCACCGTCTGAAAAGTCTGCAAAGCAAGATTCGCATCCGGCAGATTCACATCCCGCTCATATCCATAAAACGTCTCCAGCTTCTTAATCGAATAACTCTCCACCGAAGCCCGGAGGCCCTGCCTGACCGCGCGAAACATATCTACTAACACTTCGCCCCGAAGGAGTTCATCAACTTCATCCACACAGGTCGAATGCTGCCCGGCCATGCGTTTGATCGCCGTCTCTTCGTAAGCGCCGTAATGATAGATGTGCAGGTCCGGATACAGCCGGCGCCGCTCCGAAACCATCCTGATAAATTTTTCAAACGCGCGTTTCTCTTCCGCAGGATTCATGGCCCAGGTCGGCTCGTAAACCAACTCTCCGTCATTCGCGATCGTCAGCACGCCAAACAGATATTCCAGCCCACCCTCAAACGTGAATTGATCGCCTTCAAAGTCGAGAAAGATATCGCCCGGCGACGGCGCGGGCAGTGAACACAAGCCCTTCTCAGGCTCTGGCGGCACCAACAACTCATAAATAGGCCGGCGCCTCTTCGCGCCCCTGCACCTGCAAACGCGCCTGCTGATGAAGATTCGCAAACGCCTGGTCCTTGATGCCTTCGACTTTGGGCTCCGCAGGCACTGGCAGTCGCGCCAGGCCCGCAACTGTTTCGGTGCCATGAGCGACCAGAGCCTGTCGTTGATTGCGCGTGATGTTGGCGACCAGCGAAAGATGATCGTCCTTGCGCCACTGCGCGTCACACACCGTCGCCCAGTCACAGATGCGACAATGCTCAACCGGCTCCGGATAAGTTTTGCGTTGAGCCTGCTGCGCCGCCACAAAGTCACTTCTTAATCTTGCGAAAGAAAGCCAGATACCGCTGCACAAAGAACCTCTCCGGCTTAGCCCCACCCCCGAGCACCACATGCATGTAATCAGGAACGCGACCCTGAATTCGCGTCAGCAGATCCGAATAGAAACAAAGCTGAATAATCGCCCGAGCCTTAGTCGATCGCGCCAGCTTCGTTTCCACAACTTCATACGAAAACTCTCCGAGGTCGCTCGCCTTATCAACTCGAATCAAAAGTCCGCCCGCCCATACCATGAGTCCTGATTGTTTTTCTCCTCTCCCTCTGGGAGAGGTCGGGTGAGGGGGCGAAGCTTAGCCTCGGCACCCGGAGCAGTTTTCTCTCCCCCTCCCTTTGGGAGAGAGCTGGGGTGAGGGGGCGAAGCATGCGTGCGCAGCATAGCGCGGCGGCCTCGCCTCGGCCGCAGACTCGCATCATCAACACCCGGTAACCTCATCTGCGCTTCGCGACTGGAGCGCAAGCGTCCTCGCTTGCAGCCGTACGAGAATCGCCCGGTGCGTTGCAAGCGGGACGCTTGCGCTCCAGTCCTCGCTCCGCGACGCTGCCCTGCGCATCCTGATCAGCCAGAAAGCTCGCCTGATAGATCACATCCGCCCCGCTGCGAATCGCCTCGATGGTTCTCGCCGCCGCCTCCCGACGCGAACCCCCAGTCGGTATTTCTACAATTCTGAGCCCTTGTTCAGTTAGCTGATTTAAGTACGCCTGCTCATGCGCCTGCTCCCAGTCTGATCAGCAGCTCCAAAGTTGGATCAGGAAAGTAAGGTCGCTTGATTTGTCTTGCGTCTTCCGCTCGATTGAGCGCAGTGAGATGTTGGCAAGCGAGGAAGTCAGCGATTGAGGTTGGTGAGAACATGATTACGCGAGTGGTTCAATGGCGTACTCTATTTTTGGGAGCGCGGACGCCCCCGTCCGCAACGAGCGCGCAGCGCGAGCAAGTTTTACTCTGACTAAAGAACATTCGAAAGTTACGGTAAAGGAATTTTCGATGAAGTCATCGACTGCGTTCGCGGCTAAGACTTCTTCAATTGCCGGCGCCAATTCCGCAACGATCGGCACCTCATTGGTTGGTATTCGATAATTGCGAAGTTCCTGCCTGATAAGTTCTGCCGGTAACCGTGCGTTTGTGATCCAGGATTCTTCAACTCCTGCGCGGCATTCCTAACCCGTCAAATCCTAAAGCTCCATTTACGAAGGAGGGCGTAGCCTGCCCCGTCAGGACTGATAGCGAGACCCTCCATGCCGCGATTTGCCTGGCGGCCGGATGCGTTGCCCGGCAACTCGACGTTCGAGGTCGCCGTTTTCTCCTTTTTGTTTTTTGAGAAGCGCTAGCAGTTGGAAATGAACTGACAGTAAACTCTCTGGGAACACTTTGTGAATTTCACATTTGCCGGAGTCAATTAGCATGAATGATCAGGACGGAACGAGCGGCTCGGCGGCCGCGAGTGAAAGAGATGGAGGTGGCTGTGCTCGCTGGGGGCTGTTTCTGGGGTGTTGAAGAAATCCTCCGTGACGTGCCCGGCGTCATAGACACCGAAGTCGGCTACACCGGCGGCTGGCTCGAGAATCCCAGGTACGACGACACCCATCACAGCAAATCGGGGCACGCTGAAGCAATCCGGGTAACCTTCGATCCGGCAGTGCTCAGCTACGAAGACTTACTGGAGAATTGGTTCTTCAAGCTGCACGACCCAACCACGCTCAACCGTCAGGGCTACGACACCGGCACGCAATATCGATCAGCGATTTTTCCGCAGACGCCCGAGCAGAAAGCAACGGCGGAGCAAGTGAGAGCGCGGGTAGATGCATCCGGAAAGTGGCAGCGCCCGATCACCACAACCATTGAGCCCGCCTCAACCTGGTACAGCGCGGAGGACTATCACCAGGATTACTTGCGCAAACACCCGGGCGGATACAGCTGTCACTACCTGCGCGATTAGGGAGCACAAACGATGAAGGAAACTAAGAATGGCACCGGCTGGATCAAAAATTCACAGTGCAACTTTGAATTCGTTCTCGCTCAGAAAAAGAATAGCCAATTGGAGGATTGCCTCAAAAGTCTGGTGCACTTTCATTCAGACCGGGCTTCAGCCCGGTCATACTGCCATTGAGAAAGTCGCAGAACGGCTGAAGCCCGGTGTGAATGAGTAATGACTTTTGAGGCAAAGCAACCTATCGAAGCTATCCCTCCGGCATAATCCAAACAGACATAAGTTGCCCGGTTTTTGGGTCAATGTATCCGGCAACTTCACTGCATGGACAACCTATGAATGACTCGATGACCCAGCACTCTCCTCCTCTGTCGAGATCTGCCAACTCGCCATAGAGCACCAGGGTCTCGCGCTCCAAGGACTCAGCGTATCTTTGACCCTGTTGTAGATCTCCCGATAGGACACGAGGCGGGCCGAAAGGTTCTTCTTCTCCATCCTCTCGCTCATGGTGCGCGCGAGGACTTTCTTTTGACTCCCGTCGCGCAGTCCGGATAAGACGGTCGACTCCCAATAATGCTGGAACAACTGCGATCGCCTGGACGGAATCCCTTACGGGAGCTTCTCCGTCCTTTCCGATCTGGTGATCTTTGCGCTTTTCCACCGTTGACCGAAATTCTCCAAAACAGGATGAGCCGGGCCCGGGGCCCCATCCCGTTGGGCTCTTAACTGAAGCCGTCCTGCCGGATGGCAGCAGGTAGGTGGCCGGCGCACTTCGCTGGCTGGCTCCTCCAATAGCGGCAACGGCAATCCCGATTGCCCTCATTCGATTTGAGAACTTAGACATTGGCAATTTAAGAACGGTTTGACTCGTTGAAATTGCGCCGGAGCAGGAGTCCACAAGTAAGAATAAACAGAGTCGGCGGGCTTTGCCGCAAAACCTCTCATCCGATACTTGGAAATGGCGCAGAAAACCTGAATCAAAAAACATGCGGCGGTATTCAAAGTTTAGGTGCGACGGTTGGAGTCAGAGGAAGATTCAAGAGATGGATTCAATGATTCAAGACAGCAACCCTGCCTTTTCATTTCACCGGTTCCGTGCTCGCAGAGCGCTATGAGTTGAAGGCATTTTTCGAGGCGGGCGAGGGTCGAAGCTTTTTGGGAGCCGTCCAATAGCTGGCCCAGCTTGACGGCGATCTCGAGCCGTTCATCATCTTCCAACTGTTCGCACATCTCCTCGATCACGATCAGCAGGGGCGGTGCCGGCGCCCTCGAGGTCGCCGCAGCGTTCCCCCACCCGGTGCGCGCGATCGAGGAACTCGCTTCGCCTCGCGATACCGCTTGAGCTTACAAAGCACTATCCCCTGAGTTCTTAGGGCCTGCCCAAAGTACGACTCCTGACCGCCCGTGTCAGAGTCTTCACCGCCCGCACAATCTCCTGTTCCGCAAGGTCAGAGCTGCCCCGAGGGCAACATGAAACTCGGCGAGGATTCATCCATTAAGGCTCTCCGGCGCTCGATCGCTCGAAGCTTCCAACCAGGCCCGCGCGAAACAAGTGCGGCCCTGCTTCATCAAGGCGCTTGAGCGTGAAAAGCAAATAGCCAATGTCCCGCTTCGATTACCGCGGCATAGCGGTGATTGCCGACGGCCTCGTATTCCAGCAGAGCCCTGGCGTAATGCTCAAGCGCCTGATCGAAGTATTCGGCCCGCGTCTCGGCCCTTCCTAAAACCAGCAGCAACGTGGCCAGGTCCATGTGATAGTGGGCGATGGCCAAAGGTCCGACTGATTCAACCATCCGGGCGGCTTCATCCAGGCGGCCCCGGGCGTCGTGAAGGCGTCCGGCGTGCAGTTCCAAGACCGCCATCTTGATTAGGCCGACGGTTTTCAGTTCACGATCTTCGTTGGACAAGGGACTTGAGCGCACCCAGCAGGGTTGGTCTGGCGAGATTGAATATGCTCTCTCGGTGGTAGCAGATGGCTAGTTCGATCTGACTCTGGGCCACCTGGGTCCTTAAGCCAAGTTGCTCAAAGAGGGCAATCGCCCCATTGAGCAGGGCCTCGGGTGCTTCTGTCCCCTCGGCAACTGTTTCATGCTGGCCATAAAGCCGGCGAGCGTTCCAATCGTAAAAAGCAAGTCGGCCGAAGAGCTGGGACTCAGCCACTTCAAGTCTGGGCCATTCCCCAACAGTCCACCAACGGTTTAGCACTGCATAACCTGCTTCGTAGTTGCCGACTTCGATCTGTTCGCGCGCGATTGCGCAGAAGATCTGCACCTCTTCGGGAGCGGTAAGGCTGGCTGACCGAAATTGAGGCGGCACTCACTTCTCAAAATCCTTCCAGGATCGGCGGCGGCAATTGATTCATGACTCGTTCAGTTGGCGCAGCGGTCTTGAGGTAAAGATCGCGGGCAAACAGATAGGCGGCATGCCATTGATAGATTGTGGGGCTGGGCGCTTGAAGTCGTTGACGCGCTTGAGCTCTCTTTCCATCGCCTTGAGATCCCAGGTGAAGCGCCTCTCCACGGCAGCCTGGAGCTCCTCGGGAAGCGGATCTTCCAATTGGAGCGCCTCAAACGCGGCCGCCTTCCGGGAGGCTGCCGGCGGGGGAGCAGGTAATTTGTCGCCAGCCTGAGATAGCAGTCGACGATCCCCGCATAGGCCAGGGCGTAATTAGGGATCCAGAGTGATCGCCTGCCGAAAACACCCAATCGCCTGTGCCAAACCAGAGCGGCTGTGCCTGGCCCAACTGCGACGCCCTTGACATAAGCTTCGTAGAGCTTCAGCATTTTCGGTATAGCGTTTGGTAAGGCGTTGCGGCTCTTCCAGGTTCAATCCTCAGCAGGGTCGCGGAAATCTGCCTGGCGATCTCATCTGTGCAGGTCGAGGATCTCGTCGGCCCGGCACTCATAGCTCTTACCCCAGAGCTGCCAACCGTTGGCGACGTCCACCAACTCCGTGCTGATAAGCAGCCCGCCGTTATGGCTATCAATCGTCCCGAGTAACACGGTGTCGACTCCCAGCTCAGTCCCGAACCGGTGCGCGTCCTGTTCTTTTCCCTTGAAGCGGACTACTGCGCTGCGTGACATCACGTGCAAACGGTCACGCGAGAGCAGACGGTTGATGATGCTCTCGGTAATTTTGTCTGACAGGTGATCGATTTTCGTAGAACCGTTGAGGTTGACGAACGGCAATCACCGCCAGCGAAGTCAGTCGTCCTCTGGCCGGTCCTTCGATCCGCCGAGCCGTTGGTTGAGTCGTGACGCTCGCGGGCGGGTCGAGGTGACTACGCTTTCTGACCTCCGCTGAGAAATCGATACCCCTCGCCGCGGAATGGTTTCGATGTACTGACCTCCATCGGCAGTTCGTCCCAGCGCTTTGCGCAGGGTAAAACATTCTTTGCGAGATTACCTTCTTCGACGACCTCATCAGGCCACACCAACTCCATCAAAAGTGTCCTTATCAACCAGGTGTCCCTGGTTGCGCACCAGCACTACCAGTGTGCTCAGTACCCTTGGCCGGCAACGGCACGATTCGCCCGTCGCGCAGCAGAATTCGCTCGTCCTCATTCAGAGAGAAGGGACCAAACTGATAGAGATTCTGGTTTCGTTCCATCCGTAATTTCGAAAACTAGACCATAAATTCGGAATAGTTATCCTCAAAGACTCTGCGGCCGCGACATCATTTATACAGTTGCCGAAAAGATTTGGGAGTTCCAGAAGTCAGACCATTCGTAAGGGCGCAATTCTAGCCCTCGCGAGTAGTCGGGGCAAGGCCGAGACTTTCAGATCCGGAGCCGAGCGCTGAGGCCGGCGAGAGTCCTCGAGCCAGGCCATTGTCAGCGCAGCTCAAAATTTAACTGGTGAAGCAACTGGCTTTTTGATCGTTCGCCGCATCTTCGCAGGGTTCACAACCCGCGAAAGTGCCGCTGGAAAGATCCCGGCCGTCCGCTGCTGAGACGAAATGGCGACTGATCATTCTGCAAAACCGAAGAGGCCCCAAATGTCACAACCAAGAATCTCGAAGCACGATAAAACCGTACGACAGAATCGCCCGGCGAGAGCGCGGGGCTCTTTGTCGCGGAAGCGCAGCTGAAAGCGGTTAGTCACCATAGCTGTCTGCGCCCTGGTAGCGATGCTGCTCTCGACTTTGGCGCTGGCTTCGTGGAAGACCATTCGGGATGAATCAGCGTTCTGCCGGCTCGTCTTTCAGCCGCGCTGCCGGCCCCAGTTCCTTCGGCATCAATTGTACTTTCCAAAGAGTACATCTATGCGGGCGACAGGTTGGTTGCGTGCGGAAGAGCCGATTCCGGCAAACATCCGCCTTCCAGTCAATATCACTGCGCCGACCGGCGGGTTCGACCTTCACCGCTCCGGCCACCGTGGCCATCAACACCAATGCCGCCGACTCAGACGGCACTGGTCAGCAAGGTTGAGTTTCTATCAGGAGACAACTCCTGATCGGGACGGTCACCGCCGCACCATTCAACTTCAGCGTTGGACCAATGTCGCGGGCGGCAGCTACAGCCTGACTGCCAAAGGCCACCGATGATCGCGGCGCGATTACCACCTCTTCGGCCGTCAACGTCACCGTTAACAATCCGGCGCCCACGTGTCAGATATCGCCGCTCCGAACAGCGGCACTGTAGTCAGACGCGCCCGCCAATGTTTCGATCAATGCCAGCGCCAGCGTCGCCGCCGGCGACGATCAGCCAAGGTCGATTTCTACCAGGGTGCAACTCTAATCGGCACGGTCACCGCTGCCCCTTTCAATTTCAGTTGGAACAACGTCGGCGGCGCCGGCAGCTTCAGTCTGACCGCCAAAGCCACCGCCAGCACCGGCGCGGCTGCAACGTCAGCGGCCGTCAACCTGACGGTGAACAGTCTGCCATCGGTGAAGCATCACTGCACCGAGCGAACGGTTCGGCCTTCACGGCCCGGCGGAGTATCGCGATCGGCGCGAATGCTGCCGACTCAGGGCGGCTCGGTCAAGCAAGGTTGATTTCTACCGAGGGGACAACTCTGATCGGGACGGTCACCGCCGCACCATTCAGCTCAGTGGACCAACGTCGCGCAGGCGGCGGCTACAGCCTGACTGCCAAGGCCACCGGATGATCGCGGCGCGATTACCACCTCTTCGGCCGTCAACGTCACCGTTAACAATCCGGCGCCCACGGTCAGTATCACCGCTCCGACCAGCGGCTCCAGTAGTCAACGCGCCCGCCAATGTTTCGATCAACGCCAGCGCCAGTGTCGCCGCCGAGCACCATCAGCAAGGTCGATTTCTACCAGGGTGCAACTCTGATTGGCTTTACGGTCACCGCTGCGCCATTCAATTTCAACTGGACCAATCGTCAGCGCGGGCAGCTATAGCCTGACTGCAAAAGCCACCGCCAGCACCGGCACAACTGCCGACGTCAGCGGCCGTCAACGTGACGGTGAACAGTCACGCCATCGGTAGCATCACTGCGCCGGACGACAGGTTCAACCTTCACCGCTCCGGCCACCGTGGCCATCAACACCAATGCCGCCGACTCAGATGGCACGGTCAGCAAGGTCGATTTTTACCAGGAACAACTCTGATCGGGACAATCACCGCGGCACCGTTCAATTTCAGCTGGACCAACGTCGCGGGCGGTAGTTGCAGCCTGACCGCAAAGGCCACCGATAATCGCGGCGCGATTACCACCTCGGGTGCCGTCAACGTCACCCGTCAACAATCCGGCGCCGATAGTGAGCATCACCTTCCCGGCGAACGGAATAGTAGTCAACGCGCCCGCCAGTATTGCGATCAATGCGAGCGCCAGTGTTGCCGCCGGCACCATCAGCAAGGTCGATTTCTATCAGGCGACGACTCTGATTGGCACGATCACCACCGCGCCGTTCATGTTCAACTGGACCAATGTCAGCGCCGGCAGCGCTATAGCCTGACTGCCAAAGCCACCGCCAGCACCGGCACCACTGCGCCACCTCGGCCGCCATCAATGTATCGGTGATCAATCCACCGGGCGGCAGCAATGTTCAGGACTCGTTCACGTCGTCCGACGGCGTGGAGCTGAGCCTGCACGTCGGCGGGTGGGAGCCACCTGGACTCAGCCATCGTATGCGCATAACTCAAAAGACTACATTTACGGCAATCGCGTCACGCATGGGGCCAACAGCTCCCGCAACATTTACTACGCCTCAGCCCTGCCGCCGAGCGACTGCTATGTGCAAGCCACGATCACCAAGCTCGGTCTGGCAACCGCGACTGCCGGACTTGGTGCTGCGCCTGGATCCTGCGTCAGAGAATTACTACTACGCCACTTATGACACCAG
>ERZ1370068.8919-contig-7736_pt1 | contig 40584 bp, 79 predicted proteins | sample MGYA00561227_ERZ1370068 | MGnify/ENA primary metagenome ERZ1370068 (study PRJEB38410, sample SAMEA6850437) | metagenome | study: Metagenomic assessment of the ecological functions of the soil: analysis of the soil microbiota associated with the... | reverse complement strand
AATGCTTCGTTCAGTTACGTATTGCTTTATCGCTGCTCTAAGTTCTTTGGGGCTTTGAATTGTCTGTTTCCTTCGTGTTCGTTGTGAATCATCGATTTTTGAGACACCAAGAAGTACACAACTAATCACAACGTACACAAAGCAATTCTTGCTTGCAGCTGCGTATTCTGGAAGGTTATTTCTTCAATTCCATAACAAGAAGATATTTCCCACCCACCGTAAGAGTAGGTTCTAAATTGAAAGTGACCCCTGTAGCTATATCATAAGCCTTGGTAAAATCTTCTTATTCTTTTCTTTGAATCGTGAGAGATCTATTGTTGAAGATTGATCATTGGTGTTCATCACGCACATCACCGTTTGATTATTATCATAACGGAAATAAACATATACACCATCTACAGGAACATACTGCATCAGCTTGCCGGTTGTAATTGCAGAAGAGTTCTTTCGAAAATTTGCAAAGCGCTTTATGTACTCAAAAATGTTTTCTTCTTTTTCTGTTCTTCCCCCTTTCGTGAATTTATTTTCAGCATCGCCTGGCCAGCCTCCTTTAAAATCAAGTCTTACTTTACCATCAGGGTTGGTAAAACCTGTCATTAAAATTCTCGTCGCCATAATATAGTTGAGGAATGCCCCGAAAGGTTAGCAGCCATGCCAGTCCCATTTTATATTTTGTGGTATCCTCTCCTACTACCGAATAAAAACGATTCAGGTCATGATTATCCAAAAAGATCACCTCACGCATGGGATCCTTATAAACAAAGTCCTGCGCGGCGGTTGTATATAATTTATTCACTCCGTCAGTCCATCCAAACTTATCATTTATTGCAGGTTGAATTCCATAAAACAAACATTGAAAATCGGTTGTTGCCTGCAGATTGCTTTTGAAAGGAATATTTGTAATTATTCTCGCAGAAATAACTTTGATTGGGAACACCATGTACCCAGGTTTCTCCAAACATAGTGAGCTGTGGATACTCATCAAGCAGGGTCCTTGTTACAACGATTCATGAATGGAAGATCATTGTAGATATACGTATCAATTCTCCAGCCATCCACTCCAAATTCTTCCACACACCAGATAGCATGCTGGATTAAAAAGTTTGCAACATAGGGATTGCTTTGATTCAAATCAGGCATTTGCTGCGTAAACCATCCGTCACTCATCCGTTTTGTATCAGAGGGTGCTGCATGCGGATCGAAAATGGTCTGGTCTTTATAAGTGGTTTGAGTGAATGCGGGCCATTGATGCAGCCAGTCTTTCATTGGCGGATCCTGCACAGTGAAATGATAAAGGCCTACATGGTTGTACACCGCATCCTGCATCAGCTTCATTCCACGCCTGTGCAATTCATCGCTTAATTTTTATACATCTTTGCTCCACCAATACGCGGTTCAATTTTATAATGATCGGTGAATGCATAACCATGCTCGGTTCGGTTGGGCATATCATTTTCGAGCACCGGCGTCATCCATACTGTGAGTTACTCCCAGATCTTTTAAATAATCGAGATGATTGATCACACCCTGCAGATCACCACCATGTCTTGCAAAAAATCGCTGCGATCCAGCGACTGGTCTTTCATGCCCGCAATACGGTCGTTGGTTGTATCACCATTACTAAAACGATCAGGCATTAAGAGATAAACAAAATCTTTTGAGTGACGCCTTGTGCGTACGCAGTTCCTTTGCCTGAGCGGCGAGGTTTGAGTTCGAAATTGAAAAAGGCCACACTGTCTGGTCCAGAATCATTCACGGCCAATCACATCCAAAACGAACAATTCCCGGTTTTTGCGTTGTTGTCAATAGTTAATTCAAAAAATAAATAATTCGCATTTTCTACTTTTGTTAATTTTAGTTCCGATATGAAGTACCTTGATATTTAGGTATCATAAGTCTTGTCAGTACCGACGCCCGGAAAATGAAGCATTAACTGTACTTTATTCCATTTCATTCCCACCCACCAGTTGGAAGGATAGACTTCAACGTTTTGGGAAAATGAGAAAATTAAAAATGTAAAGGGAAAAATGCAAAAGGAAAAAAATTCTTTTCATATATACGATGGAGGTGTTTGTTCTGAAATCATTACTTCTTCAACTATTTCTTTGGCCGTTTCATTGCCTTTTTCTCTTACTACAAAATTCATTAAACCGGCAATGATCATAGACACTCCGCCAACAACAAGAGCATAAATACTTTGATTGTTGAAAACATGATTTACAAAAACCAAGAATGGCGGCGGCAACAATTTGGGGTATTACAATAAAGAAATTAAATACTCCCATATAAAAACCCATTTTATTTGGAGGCAATGCACCTGCTAAAATTGCATAAGGCATTGTTAGTGTAGAAGCCCAGGCTAATCCTACACAAATCATTGGCAACAGAAGTAATTGATGGTCCTTTACAAAGAAAATCGAGATCAACCCGATACCACCAATAATAAGACAGATCATGTGTGTAAACCTACGACCGATTTTTGCTGCTAATAAGGGTAAGAGAAATGCAGCCAAAGCCGAAATGCCGTTATATACCATAAACATTACTCCTACCCAATCGCCCGCATCCTGGAAAGACTTTGAAGTTGTATCAGTAGTGCCATAAGCGTTTTGAGCAACCCCGGCTGTTGTATATATCCACATAGAAAAAAGCAAGCCATGTAAAAAACTGCACGATGGCTAATTGCAACATTGTCTTTGGCATGCCGCCAATTCCTTTTGTTATCTCAATAATCCCATTAAATAAGCCCTTATTTCGTAACTTTTCTTCTTCCCATTTTTTAATATCCTCAGGCGGAAATTCTTTTGTTGTAAAAACAGTCCACATCACCGCTGCTAAAAATATAACAGCACCGATATAAAAACGAATATTTTACTGAGTCCGGAATTATACCTGGCGGCAGCCGTATTACTGATGTTTAAATAATTGGTAAAAATGTAAGGAAGTAGTGAAGCAATAACTGCGCCCAACACCAATAAAAAAGTTTGAAAGGCAAACCCCGTTGTCCGCTGTGATGGCGGCAGTTTATCTCCCTACAAAAGCCCTGAAAGGTTCCATCGAAATATTTATAGAAGCATCCATGATCCATAAAACCACAGCCGCCATCCAAAGTACAGATGAATTGGGCATTAAAAATAAAGCGATGGAAGCAAGAATAGCTCCCGTAAAAAGAAGGGCCTTCTTCTTCCCCAATAAGGATGCCATGTGCGATCACTTAAATATCCAATAATTGGTTGCACTAATAATCCTGTAACAGGTGCAGCGATCCATAGAATGGATATTTTATCCAACTCAGCCCCGAGAGTTTGAAATATTCTGCTGACATTGGCATTCTGCAATGCAAATCCAAATTGAATTCAAAAATCCAAAACTCATATTCCAAAGTTGACTGAATGTAAGCCTGGGTTTATCAATCGGCTTCTCAGAAAGAATATTTGCTGATGACATAAACAACCGTTAAATGAAAAAATTGAAAAAGGGAAGATAGGAAGTTTATGTAAGACGTACACGTTGTAAAGAGCGAAATTGTTTCCCTGCCGCGATGATTCTAATTCTGATCTGTTATTCCAAACCTGCCCTTCTCAAAAAACCGGTCTCGAACAGATTATGTGAGAAAAATTGTAAGGCCGGAAGTAACCTGGTACGGGCACCGACAGGATAGTTATATTTCGGATTTTTCTCGTTTACGATCTTCAAAACCACATCTGCTACAGGCTTCGGTGCCGGCGATTTCGCCAATGATTCAGAAAAAAATTGAAACACTTTTTTCTTGTATGGTCATAGTCGCTTATGCTTTCATTTCCATATTCAGCACTCTTTATCAATATTTGTTTTAAAAAATCCCGGCTCGATAACCGAGACCTTGATGTTGAACGGTCTTAATTCAAGACGTAAAGATTTATAAAAACCTTCCAGTGCATGTTTGGATGCGAGAATAATAGCTGTTGAAAGGAATACCAATTAACCCAATTAAAGAACTGATCGTAATGATCTTTCCGGATCGCTGGCTTCGCATGATTGGAAGCACTGCCTTTGTCATTTTAACTGAGCCCCAGAAATTTGTTTCAAATTGTTTGTAGGCTTGTTCTATATGCTGTTTCTTCCACGCTGCCCGCAAGCAGCCCTCCGGCATTATTTATCAAAACGTCAAGCGTGGGAACTTCCAGCATCCAGGCGATCGATACAATTCCGGATCGATTGGTCCGAGGTCACGTCAAGAGACAATAATCTAAAAGGCACTTTATTTCTGTATTTCTCAGGGTTTCTGCTTGTACCAAAACACAGTAAATCCTTCATTGTGCAGTTTGTTTTGCAATCAAGCAAACCTATACCAGAAACTTGCCCCGGTTACCAGTATCACCTTATTCTTTTTCATTTTGATCTATATTTGTACTTGCAATTTACAAGTAAAAATATTAATTACTTACAAATGCAAGTAATTTTTACTAAAATTTAATATTGTGCCGGGAAAAATCAACTATCGTTCGGATTGTCCTATCAGCTGTTCACTCGATATCTGGGGTGATAAATGGTCGCTGCTGATCATCAGGAACATGATGTTCTATGATCTGAATACCTACGGAGAGTTCTTAAACGCTCCCGAGAAAATTGCTACCAATATTCTTGCTGACCGCCTTCAGAAACTGGAAGAAGCCGGGCTAATAACCAAGGAAGAGCATCCGGAAAGTAAAGCCAAAATATTTTATAAGCTTACACCGATGGGGATCAGTTTGCTTCCTGTAATGACAGAGATCAGTCTTTGGGGAGATAAATATTTCAAAATTTCGCCACAGGCCAAGGCACTGACCAAATTGGCAAAGAAAGATAAGCCCGGTTTTATAAAATCGCTGTCCGAAAAACTTTCCAATGTCAAAGGCAAAAGCAATGCCTGACGCAGGTCAGATCACAAATCCATTTGGAATAACGGCTCCTTTTTCAACACAACTACCGCCATCCTTTGATCGTGTATAAAGGAATGATCTCGAATTTTCCAAATGATTACCGCCATTAATGCGCACATCGTTTCCAATACGAACATTTTTATCGATGATCGCATTGCGTATATAACAGCGGTGACCAATACCCAATAGCGGGATACCTGATTTGTTGGCACTGGCTATGTCATCAAGCGTTTCAAAATAATCATTGCCCATTACATAACTGCTCACTACCGTAGTGCCATGTTCTATCCTTGAGCGAATACCGGCAACACTGTTTTCAATGCGTGAAGCATTGATGATACAACCTTCTGCGATCAATGTCTTTTCCAGGGTAGTGCCGCTGATCTTTGCAGGAGGCAGCATACGGGCCCTTGTATAGATGGCTTTGCTGTTATCAAATAAATTGAATTCAGGAAGATCAGCAGTGAGATTAAGATTGGCTTCAAAGAAAGAATAGATGTTCCCGATATCTGTCCAGTAGCCATCATATTGGTAACTGGCTACTTTATATTTTTGAATAGATTGAGGAATGATCTCCTTGCCAAAATCAGTTCCCTCTTTGTATTCGGATTGCAAAAGATCGAATAACATCTTTCTCGTAAAAATGTAAATGCCCATGGAGGCGAGATAAACCTTTCCTTTCTTTTTCATTTCATCGCCGGTATCACTTTCCCAATCCGGCAACATGTCCTTCTTTGGCTTTTCAGTAAATGAAGTGATATAGCCTTCATCGCTTTTTTCATGATCCCGAAATCGGATGCATCTCTGGCCGCAACAGGAATAGTGGCAATGGAGATGTCGGCCCCCATTTTCTTGTGGTTCTCGAGCATCTCGTTAAAATCCATTTGGTACAACTGGTCGCCGGAAAGTATCAGCACATAATCACTTTCAAACGGCCCAATATGCCGTAAACACTGACGCACAGCATCGGCTGTGCCCTGGTACCAGGTTGGGTTATCCGGAGTTTGCTCGGCAGCAAGAATATCAACGAACGCCGAACTGAAGGCACTGAAATGATATGTGTTCTTGATATGCCTGTTCAGCGAAGCAGAATTGAATTGCGTCAATACAAACATCCGGCTGATGCCGCAATTGATGCAATTAGAAATAGGGATATCGACCAACCTGTATTTACCTGCAATAGGAACGGCTGGCTTGGAGCGGCTTGCTGTCAGAGGATAGAGTCTTGTACCCGCACCGCCTCCCAATATGACTGCTAAGATTTCCTGGCTCAGTAAATAGTTTATGATAGATAAAGTTATTATAGATGATAATGATACTAAGATACTTACTATTTAGTACTTTGTGTTTTTACGCGTCGCACTCTTTAATAATTCCGTTCTTGATATTCTACGCATTTTGTTGACAGCTGCAAATAACACATCAGCCTATACTGCATTCATTCTGCTTCCTCAATCAATGCCTCAATTAGAAGAAGTCCTGTCGCTTGTTCAGCATGTTTCGTATTCATCTTTACTCAGCTATCGATAAAGTTCATCGCTCACAATTCGAATTTGACAACTTATTGCTTTAAAATACTGTCTTCTCAAATACATAGTTTAACGAGTTTGAATGCAAATGAAGCTATGGTTGACTTTAGACAACTTTTATCTCATTTCATCTTTTGGAGACGGTTAGTCAACTGTATCTCTATCTTCATCTATTTCGACGACTGATACAACTGTATATACTCCTTCGCCGAGGCCTCCCATGAATGATCGATGCTCATCATGTATTGCTGCATCCAGCCCAATAAATTTTTTTGTGATAATAAAGATCGATGGCCCGGCCAACAGAATAGGTAATGTCGCCAACTGTCGGCTGGTCAAACCGGATACCGAAGCCCTGGTAATCCCCAAAATCTTTTACGGTGTCGATCAAACCACCCACGCTCCTCACCATCGGAACGGTCCCGTATCTCAACGCATACATTTGATTCAATCCGCAAGGCTCTATGCGACTTGGCATTAAAGAGAAAATCAGCACCCGCATATAACATATGGCTGAGCGGTTCACTGTAGCCGATATAGGTATTGACATAGCCACCAAACTGGTGTTTTATACTTTCCAGTTGATTTTCTACCTGCGGCTCGCCGGAGCCAAGCACCAAAAAATTGCAATTGCCATGATGTTGGTAGATAGAGGAGCTGATACTATCGGGCAACAGGTCGGCAGCTTTTTCACCAACCAACCTTCCTACAAATGCAAACAAAGGTTTTTCAACATCCAAACCAAACTGCCCGCAGATCTCTTTTTTATTTTTAAGCTTTCCCTCTCTACTTTTTCGGCGTCATAGTTTTTGCAATAAAATTATCTGCATTGGGGTTCCATACATCAGTGTCAATACCGTTCAGTATACCTGTGCATTTTCCTCTTTCATAATCAAACAAACTCTCCAAACCGTTGGCCATGTAATTTAATTCACCCAAATAGCTGGGACTTACCGTGGTCACTTTCGAGGCGCATTTCACGGCTGCTGCTAATGGATTGATGGTGTGATTCCATTCAAGCAAACCTCCTTTCCAGGTATCCCATGCAGGCAGGTAGTAACTCTTGTCCCATCCCATCCAACCCTGGTATTGTGCATTGTGAATGGTAAAGACCGTTGGAATACCAGATAAACCTTTAAAAGCATAACAATACTGCAGCATAAAAGGAATAAGCGCCGTATGATGATCATGTGTATGAATGACATCCGGCTTGTGCTGCCATTGATTGATCCAGTCGCAAAAAGCTATTTGAAAAGAAGTAAACCGCTCGATATCGTCATCATATCCGTACACTTTTTCGCGATCCAGTAAACCATTAATATCGATCAGGTAAAGATCAAAGCCAAGCTTGTTTGTTTTCTCTTTGATCACATTATAGTTAAACCATTGCGGTCCTAAATACTGGCTCGATTGGTGGACAACCTCCCATTCATTCTCATACAAAAATTTTGTACGATACATCGGCATCACCACTTTGGTGATATGCCCCTCTTTTGCCTGGTATTTTGGCAATGCTCCTACCACATCTCCAAGTCCACCCACTTTTGCTACAGGATAACATTCTGCCGAAACATGAATAATCTCCATACTGAAATTTATTTCATTCCTGCTTTATATCCTTTGATTGAATAATAAAGTATATAGAAATAACAGGGAATCATTAAGGCAAAGAACACGGTTTGAAAATTGTAGTGCTCCTTTAAGCTCGCAAATGCTTTCGGAATGATCGCTCCGCCCACAATTCCCATGATCAAAATGGCCGCTCCCTTTTCCGTAAATTTTCCAAGGCGATTGATCGCTAATGGAAATATGGACGGCCACATCATTGCATTCGCAAATCCAAGCGCTGCTACAAACCCAACGGAAATATAGTTTGAAGTTAAAAAAGCTCCGGCTGTAAATAAAATTCCTAAAATAGCCGAAACAGTAAGGGCTTTCTGCTGGGAAATATATTTTGGAATGGAGACCAGCCCTGCAATATAACCGAGCAACATGGCTCCCAATGTAAACGATGTAAAATATTTTGTTTGATCGGTAGGGATACCAAATCCCTTACCGTAGATGCCGATCGCATCTCCGGCCATTACCTCCACTCCTACATAAACAAAAATACAGACGGCTCCTAACCATAAATGCGGGAACTGAAAAATGCTTGTTTTGTTTTTCTGCAAACTTCCTTCCTGGGCTACATTGGCTTCAGAGCCTTTTATCTTCAGGAAGCGACGAGCGCAGTATCCAGAGAGCAAGAGCTAAAAGTATGACCGCCATGACCAGGTAGGGCACATATACTTTTGAAGCGAAATCATTCAATATAGCTTCTTTGGCCTGTTCACTGGGGCAGTATTTACTTTTTCTTCAAGCTTATTGATCCCTTTCAAAACAAATAAGCTCAGGATGAATGGGGCTCAGTATGCCGGCTGTTTTGTTGCAGATCCCCATAATGCTGATCCTCTTTGCTGCACTTTCGATCGGACCCAGTATGCTGACATATGGATTCGATGCAGTTTGAAGAAGTGATAATCCCGATCCTATAATGAAGAGTCCTGTAAGTGCTAATGAATAATTGCGATGAGTGGCAAAGGTGCCAAAAACAAAAGTGCCGATAGCCATGACCAATAAACCCAGGGCCATTCCCTCTTTCATATTTGTCTTTTGCAATATCCAGGAGGATGGCAAGGCCAAAAGAAGTAGGCCATGTAAAGCCGTCGTCACTAAAAAGCTTTTGAATCCGTGTCTAGTCTGAAAGCAAGCTTAACGTAAAAGATTAGCGGGCCATTGATCCAGGTTACAAATCCAAAAATGAAAAACAAAAATGCGATAATGGCCATCGAAGTTGCGTAGTTAGATTTGGTTGCCGGAGTCATTTGCTCAATTAAAATTTATTTAATAACTATTCTATATCGCTATAAAACAGGAACCATACAAGGCATACAAGACATACAAGATAGCGCCATTGGTGTGAACTACCTTGTATGCCTTGTATGGCTTGTATGTTAAAAATAAGTCGCCGGACTGCTTCACCGGATAGCCAATAATTTATTTTAAACATAAGCACATTTTTTCAATTCCTCAGTTATTCACATATTCACTTAGTTAGTTTCAAATAATTCATAATAAATTTTTGCATTGATGATTTCTGTTTATTTTAGGTAAATTTTTAATCAAAACGATTGCATTATGGCAACAGCAATGGCATCCAGCCGCCCGGTAGCCTCTTCATCTGCCGCACATGTTCCAACCAATTACGGAGCACTGAGTACCCTGGTAATAGTATTCTTTTTCTGGGGATTTATTGCTTCCGGTAACAGTGTGTTCATTCCTTTTGTAAACATTTCTTTCATCTCGACCAGTTTCAAAGCCAGTTGGTTGATTTTGCATTTTATACGGCGTATTATATAGGTGCCTTGCTATTGTTTATGTATGGAGCTTTTGGCGGAAAAGACCTTGTTGCCAAATGGGGTTATAAAAAAGTATCGTGTATGGTCTATTGTTCTCGGCCTTAGGTGCTGCTGCCATGATCATTGCTGTCAATGCAAATACTTTTGCCGGAATGCTGGCCGGTCTGTTTCATCGTAGCTCTTGGTTTTCATTGCAGCAAACAGCTGCGCAACCTTTCGCTATTTCATTAGGGTGATCCCTTCTACAGGTATGGGTCGCGTGAATCTTGGTGGCGGAGTGAATTCGTTTGGAACGGCCATCGGGCCTATTGTCGTTGCTTTTGCATTATTTGGTACTACTGCCGCTATCACTGATGAAAAAATCGCTTCACTCAGTCTTAGCAAAGTAATTGTTCTGTACATCGGTGTAGGTTTATTATTTATTGCTGCTGCTGCTCTTTTCGCCTTTTCTAAAAAGTTCCACCCGGCATCTCAACAGAAAAAACAGAGAAGGCTAACAAGGCCTTGTATTCTTTATTAATTATGACAGGGTTGTTGATAATTATGTTTGTTCCTGTGTTTAATAGTTATAAAGCCGACCCGGCTATATTGACCGATGTAGAGAAACATGACCTTGAAACATACCGGATGAAATGGTTGCTGGGTGCACTGGCTGTTGTTGTGATCACTCTTCTTTATTCAAACCTTCGTGCACAAAAAAACCTGATGGATGGGGAGCGATGAAATATCCGCAATTGGTTCTGGGCATGCTTGGCATTTTTGTTTATGTAGGTGTTGAGGTTACCATTGTCAGCAATTTCAGTGAACTCCTGAAACAACCAGATTTTGGAGGTTATCAGTCATCGCAGGTAGCGCCATTTATTTCCATGTATTGGGGAAGCCTGATGATCGGGAGATGGACAGGTTCTATTCCGGTTTTTAATTTCAAAGAATCCACGAAGCAGATACTTATGTTTGTCGTACCTCTTGTTGCTTTTGGAATTGTGATCGGCATCAGTGCCGTTTCACAATACGATGTAAAACCGTTGTACTACTATATTGTCTGTGTATTTGTTCAAATGTTCTGCATTCTATCTCAGCAAAAATAAGCCTGCAAGAACTCTTATGATCTTTGCTATGCTTGGCCTATTGGCCATGCTGATCGGGTTGTTTAGCAAAGGGCAGATAGCAGTGTATGCTTTCTTAAGCGGTGGATTGTTCTGCTCCATCATGTGGCCGGCCATTTTCGATTTATCGATCCTTGGTCTTGGAAAATATACCACACAGGGTTCTGCATTTTTGATCATGATGATCCTCGGTGGAGGTATCATTCCACCGATACAAGGAAAGATCGCCGACTATGTGCAAACGAAATCCTCAGTCGTTGGTTATGGTATTCATCAATCCTATTGGGTGCCTGTTCTTTGTTTTGCTTATCTCGCATTTTTAGGATTTGCAGTGAGAGGGATCTTGAAAAAACAGGGAATTGATTATGATCGAACGCCTGATGCGGCAGTCCTTGAAAGTTTTCCGGAAGGTGAGTTTCCGAAGAAATAATTTATTGTGCCGGCCTGTGAAGACAGAGTTCAGGAATGAAGAATAAATCTAAACAGCTTAGTCTATGAACAAAGATGTCCAGGCATACAATAATTCGGAATCAGCATAATGATAAAGCGATCTGCGAGTTATTAGCCAATGAAATTGACAGCAATCTTCCCGAAGCAGCAAATAAGATCTGGCATGCGCATCCAGTCTGGTTCCTGGAAGGTAACCCGATCGTTGGTTATAGCAAGATGAAGGACTCTATGCGATTGTTATTTTGGAGCGGCCAATCATTCGAGGAAGCAGGTTTGCAACCCGAAGGAAGTTTTAAGGCTGCAGAAGTTCGTTACACCAGCGTTGAGCAAATAAATAAAGAGGATCTGAAGCGCTGGCTTGAAAAGTCTAAAACGATCCAATGGGATTATAAGAACATCGTAAAACGCAAAGGCGTGCTGGAAAGATTAATGTGATCTATATTGACTGCAAAGTCCGCGTATTTCATCGTTGGCTGCAGTTCTCTATGACAGCACTTTATTTTCCGGCAATCGCTTAGTGCATACCAATCATAATCTGACCAGTTCCATTGACAAGATCGTACAGATAGAAATCTCCGTCTGCGATAAGTCGTCAGCATACTAACGCGATTCACGGTCGACACAACTATTGAAATGGTAACATCACGGAAACCCAGCAGTCTTTGACAATGACAGTCTAGACAGTCGTATCGAGCAAGTACGTCAAATGATTCAACGCACTTCGCAGAGTTGACACGATTCTATCAAATGCTATCACCCGACGGGAACCCGGCAAGGGACGGCTTATCAATGACTCTTGACGGTAATCGAGCGGGTAACGTCAATTGAATCATACTAAACTCTGCACGTTCTGGGTCCTACCAAAAAAATCTAAACCCGACGGGGTCATTATTGAGGACGGCTTATCAATCTTTACTGTAAAGCGGGGGTAACATTATGGACACAATAAACTCTGGTAATGTTTACCCAAAAATTTTATCCACAAGCATTGTTTTTGCAGTTAGATTATATTTCCGAGAATACGACGGACAATTGAAAAAAAATATATCAAAGATTTGCGAGAGTAGCTTCCATTGAACTGCACCAACATTGCATTGGCGAAATGCCGGCGACGGTGCATCATTCCAACCTACGGACACGACGGACCACGGAAGTTCACGACAGGTTGCCACGCTTCATAATTAAAAATGAAGAAAATTCCAAGACTATCCTCATCTCATCTTTATCCTCAGCACATTCATATCATTGGTGATGTACAAAGTTTTTTGATCAGGAGAAAATGCGCAATTGAAGTAGCGTCATTGAATTTTATTTTTCCTAACGCTTTCCTTCTTTATTAAATATCCATAACCCGCCCGGACCGGTGGCAAATACATTTCCATTCCTGTCGATCTTCATTCCGTCAGGCAAACCTTTTAATGTGGAATCGTAACCGGCTGCACTGTAAAAGATCCGGCCATTGCTCAATGAATCTCCGTTTACATCAAAAGCATACCAATTTGGTTTTGCCGGATCAGAGTTGGCCACAAGTAATGTTTTTTCACCCGGCATAAAAGCAATACCATTGGGCCGTGTAAGAGAGTCGACCAACAGGATCACGTCACCATTCTTTTTACTTTATACACGCCCTGGAAAGGGATTTCTTTTTAGGGTCTTCCAACTGCTTTTCAAGGCCATAAGGCGGATCGGTGAAAAACAATTCACCGGCGCTGTTATACACCGCATCATTCGGACTATTGAATTTTTTCCTTTGTAATTATTGGCAATGGGTATGAATGCAGATTTGGGTTCATCAAAAGAAGCATCCATTCTTGCCATTTGCCTGTTACCGTGCTGGCAAAGTACAAGCTGACCATTTGGATCAAGCGTCAATCCATTCGAACCCATTTCACCGCCGCGTTTTACTGAATCTGTATAACCGGAAGGCGTAAGAAAAACTTCTTTTCCTTTTTCTTCTGTCCATTTATAAACGATGTTCTGTGGAACATCTGAGAATAATAGCATTTTCTTCGATTCGATCCATACGGGTCCTTCACTCCAATCAAAACTGTCAGCGATGACCTCAATTTTAGCATCCGGCGAAATGATACTATCAAGAGTTGGATCTATGCGTTCAATAGTTCCAATGGTTTTATATTTTGATGTAGCCATTTTTGTATCAGTTGAATTGTTGCAGGAAAGAATAGCTGATGCAACGATCAGCATCATAAGCAAGCGGTAATTCATAAATGGAAGTTTTATAAGTTTGAATTTATTTACCACATAGGCACATAGACCACAGTAGGAACCACATAGTAAAATCTATTTGCTATCTATGTCTCTATGTTACTATGTAGTTCAAAGATTTAAACAATAGAACGTTACTAAATTTTTGAGTTGCATGAATATACTGAATAGAATTGTTATCGTACAAGAGTGTGACGCAACGGAAGTTGAAAATTACTATAGCCGGGGACATAAAAAATATTTTCGCACCCTTGGCTTTCATCTTTCACAGGATTGTTGTGCCTAAGTCCCCTTTAGGGGACAGGCGCTTCTCAGATCACTTTAGCCTTCCATTTCCCGCTTCGTATATACAACCATGAGAAAGTGAACAGACTGATCCAATACAACCACTCACTCATCCAACCATAAGTGATGGGCAGGAAAAATTTTTCAAGCACCAGCCAGATATAAATGCTGTAAAGGGTAATGGTGATCAACTCGATCAAAAAGTAATGCGGCTGTTACCGGTACCTGTAACGGCATTTAACCAAACTGTACCAAATGACATCAGCACCATTGCAAAAGTTACTACACGGATCACCGGTATTGCATGCTGATTAAAACTTTCGTCCTGGCCAAATACAGAAAGAAGTGTTTGCGGAAAAAGATTCAGAAAAACACAAATGATAATGGATGCAGTTAACGAAATGGAAATAATTTTTAGTATTAATGGCTGAACTTTCTCGTGCTTGCCCTGGCCAATAACATTGCTGACCATTGCAGCAGTGGTTGCGGCAAGGGACCAGCTAATACAACCCACGACACCAAAATATTTCTCATGATATTAGAGATAGCCAGCGCCTCCTGTCCATGATGTTCAACCAGGATATAAAAAAATTCCCAGCTTATCAGGCTAACTGCTAATTGAAAATGAGCGGGGTCGATATAGAAAGAATTTGTTTAACAATAGGGACATTCCAACCAAAGTGACTAAAAAGAGCAAACCGTTTGCTGATACCTTTTCGCCAGATACACAAGGAAGATCACAAACATGCCCATAAACTCTGCGATAATAGAAGCAAGGGCTGCTCCATTTAATCCAAGTTCCGGGGAACCAAAATGGCCGAAAATAAAACTGTAATCAAAAATAATATTGGTGATCGCTTCAGCCAGTGTACCAAACACAAGGTATTTGCTTTGATTGGTCCCTACCAACAATGCGTTTCGCATTTGATAGATGTATAAAAGATCAATCCCCAGATGCGGATCTTTAAAAAATTGATCGCCTTTTCGGCCATATCCGCTGTACGAATTACCTGTCTTAAAATAGTTGGAGCAACAAACCAGGTAAGCGAGAATACTGATGGCTCGCGATCGCGAATGCAATATAAATGCCCTGCGAAAATATTTTCCCGATCTCCTCCGGGCGATTTTCACCTGCACGTCGCGCGATCAGGGCCTGCAATCCGTTGTTGAGTCCAAACCCGATCATAGCAAAGATGAGATAATACACCCCGGTAATACCCGCAATAGCAAGCGACTCCTGGTTATAGTGACCCAGGAAAATATTAGTAGTAATGAAATTGAATTGAGGGATGAGCATGGCAAAGCTGATGGGCAGAGCCAGTTTGATGATCTGCCTGTAAGTGGTGTCAACTTGTAAACTGTGTGGACTTGCCATATTAAAAAGGGATGCAAGATAATGAAGAAGGCGCAAGGCAGCAAGAACCGAGAGTATGCCTCAAACATGAATTAATAATTAATAATTATTAATTATTTGCACAAACTCTTATCTATAATCAGTAATCAATAATTAATAATAACAATACCTTATAATTGCAAGCCATGAAACCGGTTTTTAAAATAGGACGCAGTGAAGACCTGAATACATCTCAAGCCAACCTGTTGATGGAAATTGGTGAAACACATTGTTGCTTTGCCATTACCGATCATATAGATCAAATGATGATGCAATCGGTTTATTATGCAGCGGAGGGAAATGACAGGGATGATATGCTGAAAAACGTTCTTCAAATTCATCCCGAGCTTAAAGCGACCATTCCGGCAAACGGTGATCGGTTATTATATGAGAGAAAATATCCTGATCCCTTCAAAACTTTATCATTTTGAAGAAACAAAAAAATTATTGCAGGCCCTTTACGAGAAGGAACAGAACACCACAATAAGCGAATCCGTTTCTGAATGGCAATTGTACAATGCACTATAATGTTCCTGTTTCCCTGCATGAGTTACTCAGCCGCAGCTTTGCAACCGGTAATTTCTGGCATGTTTATTCGGTCATTCTGAAAAATAAGATCGACCAGCATGAGGGCGGCAAACTGATAATAGATTTTAAGACAGACAGCTTTAGCATCGTGGTGATCAAAAATAATTCAATATTACTGGCACAAATTTTTGCTTATTCCCAACCCGCGGATATATTGTATTGGCTGCTGAAAATTTGCAGAGAATTCTCACTTTCCCAAAATGAAGTAAAGCTGTTGATATCCGGTTTGATCGACAGGCGATCGGCCATGTATAAAGACCTGGATCAATATTTTTGAACATTGAGTTTGCATCTATTGCAAATGGTGTGAAACTAAGTAACCCCTTTCATGAATACCCCATACATTTTTTTTCATCGCTATATAAGTTGGCAGCATGCGTATCATAGGAGGAGAATTAGGAGGAAGAAAAATACATCCGCCGAACAAGATGCCTCACACAAGGCCCACCACTGATATTGCCAAAGAAGGCCTGTTCAATATCGTTGAAAACAATCTCGACATCTCTGAATTAAAAACCCTTGATCTTTTCGGCGGCACCGGCAGTATCAGTTTTGAGCTGGCGTCAAGAGGAGCTGTTGATCAAACCATCGTGGAAAAAGACAGCCAGATGTACGAGTTCATAAAAAAGACGGCCGGCCAACTCAGGCTTGAAGATCTGAGAGTGATAAAAATGGATGTGTTCAAATTCATTGATCAATGTACTGAACAGTTTGATTTTATTTTTGCAGGACCGCCCTATGCCCTTACAGAAATTGATGAATTACCGAAGCTGGTCTTTGAAAAAATTGCTGAAACAAAAGGATGGTTTGTATTGGAGCATACACCAAGAAATGATTATAAAAATTTCCATTCTACAAAACTGAAAGAAATTATGGAACAACCATCTTTTCAATATTTATTGAGAACAGGATCGAATAGATGAAAGATGATAGTTAATAGATTGAAAAATTAAAACAATCAGAAATGCGTAAAGAAGAAGCAAGGAGAATTATTCAAACAGAAACGAAAGTAGCTTTCTGATGCGGAAAGAGCAAAGAGCTGATGACCTGATGCTGATACAATTTCAAACAATTGAATTACCACATATTCATCACCTGCTTTCCTATTGGCCGATTGAAGAAAATAACGAACCCAACACTCATCTTTTCAATGACTATATTGAATTTAAAAATCCTGCAATAAAATTTTTGTATCCAAAAACTGATTTTGAAAAGACAGGAGATGGAGGCCATAGAAGTAAATGCAGATACGGCGTTTCAGAAGAACGGCTGGAATATTCATGAGCCGATGGACGGAACTGTCACTGATGCCATGACCATTGATATGATATTTGTACCACTTATTATTTTTGACAAACATGGTTATCGTATTGGATACGGCAAGGGTTTCTATGATAAATATCTTAAGCGGTGCAGACCGGACTGCTTGAAAGTTGGCTTTTGTTATTTCGAACCTATCGACCTGATAGAAGGCACCCGTGAATTTGACGTACCTTTAAACCTTTGTATCACGCCGAATAACGCCTATGTTTTCTAACTGGTTTTTAAAATCCTTCCGCATTCTTCTTTTACCGTTTTCAATTATCTATTGGCTCGCTGTATGGATACGTAATTTCTTTTACGATACAAAGATCCTTCGTTCGTCTTCATTTGGCCTGCCCATTATTTGTGTTGGAAACATATCCGTCGGTGGTACCGGAAAATCACCGATGGTTGAATTTTTGATCGGTCATTTAAAAGATAAGTTCAAACCAGCTACGCTCAGCCGCGGATACAAACGAAAGACAACAGGATATGTGCTGGCAAATGAACACACAACATCATTGGATATTGGTGATGAGCCGATGCTATTTCATCAGAAATTTCCTGATGTGCCTGTAGCCGTCGGAGAAGAAAGACTGGTCGCTATTCCGCAGTTATTACATGATAGGCCCGGATACACAGGTCATTATTCTCGATGATGCATTTCAGCATCGCGCCGTCAATGCCGGATTAAATATTTTGCTCACTGACTGCAGTAATTTATTTACAAGAGATTTTTATTTGCCGACAGGCGATCTTCGTGATCTGAAATCAGGATATAAAAGAGCTGACATCGTTATGGTCACAAAATGTAAGTTTGAAATGACGGAGAGGAAGCTGATAAAATAAGAAATGAAAAATACAGCCATTGTCGAAACAACAATTGTATTTCTCTTCTATTCAATATGGAAATCCATACCATATTACCAATCACACTCCATTTGAATTAGATTCAAACACAGAAGTGCTGCTTGTAACAGGCATTGCCAGCCCGCAGCCGCTAAAGAAATTATTGGAGGACAAATGCCACACTTACCAGTTAATGTCATTCAGTGATCATTATATTTTCCGCATTGATGACCTAAGGGACATCAGGAGAAGATTCGATCGGGTTGAAGCCCCAAAGAAGATCATTCTTACAACCGGAGAAAGATGCCATGAGATTAATGAAATTCAGAAATGAGCTGGAAAGATTGCCTGTGTACGTGATCCCTATCAGCCATCATTTTTATTCGAACAGGAAATGAAATTTATTGAAGCAGTAACAAAATTTATTAGTGAGTTCAAACCATCCGGTACGAAAGAAAGCGGAGTAGGATTACCGGAAGCATTCAAGTGAGTGACACAACCAAGGCTGAATAGAACATATAAGTTGATAAACAAAAATAATTTCATGGGAAGAAAGAACTCGAAGAAAAAAGAAGGAAAGACATTCGGCGCATGAGCACACATTAAAGGGTGTTATCGATATTACCCGTTCCGGAATGGGCTTTGTGATCGTTGAAAATTTGCCGGTGGATGTGATCGTGCGGCCCGGCGATCTTAACACCGCCCTCCAGGGCGACCTGGTTCGTGTAACGATCAGGGAAGAAAAAAAGGTGGCAGGCGTATGCAGGGAATAGTAAGCGATGTGCTGCGCAGGAAGCAAACAGAATTTATGGGTAAGATGGAGATCAATGATAACGGTGACGGAAAGGTTTTGGGTTTTTTGTTGCTGAATCGGATAAGCCAATGCCTGATATTTATGTTCCAAAACAAAATTTAAATGGAGCAAAAGATAATGACAGGGTGATCGTACGGATGCTTGAATGGGAACAGGGTGGCAAGAGACCCCTCGGTGAAGTGGTATCGGTATTGGACAAAGAAGACACGTAATGATGTAGCGATGAAGGAAATTTTACTGGAGAACGGTTTTCCTCTCGAATTTCCTGAAGATGCAATGGAAGAAGCTGCAAGAATTCCTGACGAGATCTCAAATTCGGAGATCAAAAAAGAAAGGACGTCCGTGATATTCTCACATTCACAATTGATCCTGTTGATGCAAAAGATTTTGATGATGCAGTTTCATTTCGCTTATTGAAAAATGGAAATTATGAAATAGGTGTTCATATTGCCGACGTGGCTCACTATGTGGAAGAAGATACAGTGCTGGATAAAACGGCCTATGGAAAAGCAACCTCCGTTTACCTGCCCGACAGGGTGAATCCAATGCTTCCGGAACATATTTCAAATGTATTGTGCTCTTTGCGGCCCAATGAAGACAAGCTCACATTTTCTGCAATTTTTCAAATCTCTCCAAAAGGACAGGTAAAACAGCACTGGCTGGGCAAAACTATCATTCATTCCGATCACCGCTTTACTTACGAAGAAGTGCAGGAGATAATCGAAACAAGGAAGGAATATATGCTGAGCAACTCCTGATCCTGAATAATCTTGCTCAAAGATTCCGTAAACAGCGATTTAAAAATGGAGCTATTAATTTTTCTTCGCAGGAAGTCAGGTTCAAACTTGACGAAAATAAAAAGCCTGTTGGAATTATCATCAAAGAAAGCAAAGAGGCTCACCAGTTGATCGAAGAATTTATGTTGCTCGCGAACAGAACGGTAGCGGAGTGATCTTCAAAATAAAAGTCAAAGACAAACCCCTGCCCTTCCCTTACCGTGTACATGACAATCCTGACGAAGAAAAATTGCTCCCGTTTGTTGCTTTTGCAAGAAAGTTTGGACATAAGTTCGATACTTCTTCCCCCGATGCTATTGCTTCTTCTTTTAATCAAATGCTGATCGATGTTGCATGGAAAACCTGAGCAACATGTATTGGAACAATTGGGCATCCGAACAATGGCCAAGGCAAAATACGCAACAGAAAATATTGGGCATTATGGGCTGGGATTCGAAAATTATTGTCATTTTACTTCACCTATTCGTCGCTACCCTGATGTAATGGTTCATCGCGTACTGCAACAGGTAATTGAACAGAATATTATTATTGATAAAAAATGGATGAAAAATGCAAACATTGCAGTGAAAGGGAAAGAGCAGCGATGGAAGCTGAAAGGGCTGCTAATAAATATAAGCAGGTAGAATATATGCAGAATTTCCTGGGCGAAGAATTTGAAGGCGTGATCAGTGGGGTTGCTTCATTTGGATTTTGGGTGGAAACAGTTGAACATAAATGTGAAGGTCTTGTAACACTGAATCAGTTTGCTGGATTTTGATGACTTCCGGCATGTGGAAAGCGATTATTGCCTTGTTGGCCATCGGTCCGGAAGAAAATTCAGAATGGGTGATAAAGTTTGGATAAAAGTGGTAGCGGCTAACCTTACAAAGCGTCAGCTTGGACTATGAATGGGTAGTCACAAGTGGATTAAAAAAAAAAAAAGAAAAAGATAAACGATGATAGTGAATAGATAAAATTGAGTCATAGTTGTTCACTTAGTTTTTAATTTTTATCTTTTTCACTTATTTAACTTTATTGCATGCAATCATTCGAACTGCTATCTCAGAAATTTGCTCTACACTTTGAACAACCGCATTTCCCAAATGAGCCATCATCTTTATATGAACCCAACCAGTATTTTCTTCAATTAGGTGGCAAAAGGATCCGGCCTGTGTTGTGCCTGATGGGAAATGAACTGTTTGACGAAATAAACCCTGATGCCTGGCATGTGGCTACGGCGATTGAGCTGTTCCACAATTTTACGCTGATACACGATGATATAATGGACAAGGCTCCCTTACGGCGGGGAAACGAGACCGTTCACGCTAAATTTGGAGAAAACACCGCGCTGCTTGCCGGAGATGTGATGCTTGTTGCTGCTTATGATTGTTTAAATAAGATCAATACTTCTTACATACGCTCTATTATTGGTTTATTCAATAAAACCGCAAGCGAAGTTTGCGAGGGCCAGCAACTGGATATGGATTTTGAGAAAACAGATAATGTAAGCCTGGATGATTACCTGCACATGATCGAACTGAAAACATCTGTATTACTGGCTGCCAGTTTAAAGATGGGTTCCATATTGGGAGGAGCTTCACAACGAAATCAAAATCTCACTGTATGAGTTTGGAAAGAAGCTGGGGATCGCTTTTCAAATACAGGATGACTATCTTGATGCTTTTGGCGATCCAAAAAATTTGGCAAACTGCCCGGGGGAGATATAAAAGCAAATAAGAAAACATTTCTGCTTGTGCAGGCGCTATCCATTGCCAGCGATGCTCAAAAAAAGAATTAAAAAGAATTAATGAATGGAAATTGCGAAAGACAAGACTGAAAAGGTGTTACAACTATTTCATGACTGCAAGGTGAATGAATGGGCATTGCAATTGAAAAATAAATATCTTGATGAAGCATTTGCACACCTGGAAGATGTGGCTGTGCTTTCAAAAGAAAAGAAGCGCTCCAGGAGATGGCAAAATTTCTTGTGCAGAGAGAACATTAAAGTGAGTGGTGAATGGTGAGTGGATGAGTTCCCAAATATAAAATTCAAATCTCAAATATCAAATCTCAAATAGAAACTGCTGATGTCAATTCACCTATTCAGGACAAAAAAATTGAATCAATTCTTTCGCACGCAGTGATGAGCACCATGGCAGCGGAGGTTTGAAAAGAGTATTGAGTGTCACGTGATCTTACTTTTTTGGGATCGCAGCGATCCTGGGAGCCGGAAGTTTCAGCAGTTTGGGAGGAGCCGTGTTTCATGGCGGTCCTGGTGTCGTATTATTGTTTGTTATCACAGCCATCGCTTGTGGATTTACAGCTTTTTGCTATTCAGAATTCGCCAGCCGTATTCCGGTGGCAGGCAGCGCTTACACTTACGCTTATGCTTCTTTCGGAGAATTGTTTGCCTGGATCATCGGGTGGGCATTGATCATGGAATATTCGATTGGCAATATTTACGTGGCTTATAGCTGGAGTGATTATTTCACCTCCTTTCTTGAAAAAGCAGGCTTTCATATTCCTGAATATCTCAGCACGAGTTATATGGAGGCTAAGCACGCGGTTGAGAGGAGCAGCACTAATCCGGATGAGCTGGCAGCCTGGAGCAACGCGCCTGTCATTGGAGGACTTAAAATAATTTTGACCTGCCGGCTTTCATCATTAATGTTCTCATCAGCTATTTAGTTTTTAGGGGAGTAGAGAGAGCCGCAACTTTCAGCAATATAATGGTGGTCTTAAAATTAGCAGTCGTAGCATTGATCATAGTTGTAGGTGGCTACCTGGTCTTTTCACACGGTCTTACATTTAACTGGACGCCTGCAAATGATGAAGGGGTTCGATCCTTCATGCCCAACGGTTTTAGCGGGGTAATGGCAGCCGTTAGTGGTGTATTCTTCTGCATACATAGGATTTGATGCAGTGAGTGTGTTGGCAGAAGAAAGTAAGAATCCCCAGAGAGATCTGCCAAAAGGAATGATCCTGTCATTGGTGATCTGCACCGTCATTTATATCCTGCTGGCACTTGTTCTGACCGGCGCCGTTAATTACAGAAAATTTGACGGGGTCGGCGATCCACTGGCGTTTATCTTCGAAAAACAAAACCTGGATGTTGGATGGATGCAATTTTCTATTGCCATAGCTGCTGTCATCGCCATGACAAGTGTATTGCTGGTATTCCAGATGGGCCAACCGCGCATTTGGATGAGCATGAGCCGCGATGGATTATTGCCTCCGATTTTTCAGAAAATTCATCCAAAATATAAAACGCCGTCATTTGCCACATTAGTCACAGGATTGGTGGTAGGTGTTCCCATCTTATTTACCGATAAAACATTTGTTCTTGATTTTACAAGCATTGCCACCTTATTTGCTTTCGTACTGGTTTGTGGAGGTGTATTGCTGATACCGCCCAGGAAAAAAGAACCTGGAAGATTTCACATACCTTATATCAATGGGCGATTCATTTTTCCATTGATTGTTATTGGCGCTATTTTGACAGCGCAATTATTGTCAAAAAACTATTTTGCCGATCTTTTCAATTTTGATTTCAGCAACAATGAAGATTATGTAAACAACAAGATCAGTTTCATGGATGCTGCCACGCCTAATATTTCCCTGATAATTTTCTGGCTAAGCGCTATCATTCTGTCTGTTTTTGCGTTTATAAAAAGATTTTCTCTCATACCCTCAATGGGACTTATTACCTGTTTGTACCTCCTTACAGGAATGACCAAGAGTAACTGGGCATGGTTTCTCAGCTGGCTGTTGTTAGGAATTATTTTCTACTTCTTATACGGCTATAAGAAAAGCAAATTAGCGCTTGCTGCTGCTGCAATACGGGAAGTTGAAACAAGAGATGCCCTGTCCCCTAAGGCAAGCCCTGCGTCCCCTCAAAGGGGAACTTAGGTCTGAATCTTCATTAAAGGCAAAGTCATTTTTATAAAGTAGTTTTAATGCTTATGTAACCAGCTTCAGTTTTTCATGGCATCGTTCCGTTGCGTCGCACTCTTCAACGCACAGTATCGCTATTAGGCAACTATAATCTGAATTGTTAGCAAAGCTCATCTCTAGTAACTTTGCTTTTCATTTTAATTTCTCTAAACTCTCCCTTTAGGGGATGAGGGCATCATGAAATTCCAGATCGGTGACAGAGTTTTGATCCTTCACTCCAACGAGGAAGGCGAGGTGATCGATATCATCAATAACAAAATGGTGATGGTGGATGTAAGGGGTGTAAAATTCCCTGCCTACATTGACCAACTTGATTTTCCCTACTTCAAGAAGTTCTCTGAGAACAAATTGTTCCCAAAAAGAAAGACAAAAATATATTGATGATGTCAAGAAAGAAAAAGACGCTCCTAAAATTGCGGACGGAGTATGGATCACGTTTCTGCCGGTAATGGAAACGGACGAGTTTGGTGATGAGGTGGTGGAAGAGTTAAAGATCCATTTGATCAACAGAACTGATACTGCTTATAAATTTATTTACACACTCAACTATTTTGGCAAAGCCGATTTTGATCTGAAGAACGAGATCCTTCCCTTCCAGGATTTTTATTTACACGATATTCCGTTTGAAAATTTGAATGACAGTCCCACGTTTGAATTTGAATTTTCATTATTCACACGCTCAAAAAATAAAGCTGATCATTATGAAGCATCATTGCGGTTAAAACCAAAACAGCTTTTTGCGAAAATTGAAGAGATAAGGCTGAAAGGTGAGGGCGACTTTCTCTCATCGCTTATTTGAAACATATCCTGATAAATTGATTGATGATAAAGGTTGAATTGGGAGGTCTTGCGGCGAAAGGTTATAAAGTATATGATGCTACAAAGGCAAAGCAGCATTTAGAACCACCACGTTCAGTTGTTGATCTTCATATCGAAAAAATTACTGATGACTGGAATGGTTTAAGCAATCATGAGATTGTTACCCTGCAGCTAAAAACATTTGAAAAATACTATGACCTTGCTGTGGCTCACATGCAGCCATCACTCATAGTCATTCACGGGGTTGGCACAGGAAGGCTACGTGAAGAAATTCATGAACAATTAAAACACAGGAAAGAGGTAAAAACCTTCATCAACCAGTATCATCCCTGCATTCGGTTATGGGGCTACAGAGATTTTCTTTGAGTAGTTAATTTTTTCTCGCAACTCCACAAAGATTATTTTTATAACCCTCTTAATAATGCCTGCTTCAACAAAACAAATGAAATCGATAGCTAAGACTAAAACAGGAATTAGTGGCCTGGATGAGATTACCTGAAGGTGGCCTGCCCGCCGGAAGACCTACACTACTTTGTGGAGGGCCTGGTTGCGGCAAAACATTATTCGCCGTCGAATTCATTGTTAAAGGCGCTACATTATATAATGAGCCAGGCGTATTTATGACGTTTGAAGAAAAGGCCGAAGAGTTAACTGATAATGTCGCCTCACTTGGATTTGATCTTGATAAATTAGTAAAAATAAAAAGCTCAGGCTTGATTATGTTCATATTGACCGTACTGAAATTGAGGAAACAGGTGAATATGATCTTGATGGTTTATTTATCCGGTCTGGAACATGCTATTGACAGTATAGGAGCAAAACGAGTAGTGCTGGATACCATTGAAAATCTTTTGCAGGACTAACCAACCAGGGTATACTCAGAGCGGAACTACGCCGGCTTTTCCAATGGCTAAAGAATAAAGGAGTAACTGCAATCATAACAGGCGAAAAAGGCGATGGTACACTGACAAGGCACGGTCTTGAAGAATATGTTTCTGATTGTGTGATACTATTAGATCATCGCATCATCAACCAGGTGTCAACGAGAAGAATGAGGATCGTGAAATACCGTGGTTCCATTCATGGAACGAATGAATATCCCTTTTGATTGATGAAGAAGGCATCACTGTTTTTCCCGTTACATCACTAAAGCTGGATAAAGATGTTTCTACTAAAAGAATTTCTACCGGTGTTTCTTCTCTCGACAAAATGTTTAACGGCAAAGGGTTTTCAAGGGCAGCAGCATTTTAGTCATCAGGTCCATCCGGCACAGGTAAAACAAGTATCGCTGCTTCATTTCGCTGATGCAACATGCAGAAGAAAAGAGAAATGTCTTTCGTCGCTCTCGAAGAATCTCCGAAACAGATCATCCGAAATATGAGATCCATTGGTCTTGATCTTGATCGCCACGTAAAAAGTGGGTTGTTGGAATTTCAATCATTCCGTCCAGGTTTGCACGGACTTGAGATGCATTTGGCCAGCATGTATAAAATGGTTAGGAAATTTAAGCCACAAAGTGTGGTGGTTGATCCTATCACTTAACCTGGTAACTGTGGGCTTGCTTACAGAGAGTGAACGCTATGCTTTTGCGCCTTATTGATTTTATGCAATCAGAAGGAATTACTCTTGTGCTGACAGCCTTAAACAGCGGTTCAACGGAACATATTGATGAAAATGTTTCATCACTGGTAGATGCCTGGATATTGGTCAGAGATATCGAGTCGAGATGGCGAACGTAACCGTGCTATTTATATCATGAAATCAAGGGGCATGCAGCATAGCAACGAGGTGCGGGAATTTCTTATTACTTCAAAGGGATTGGATCTTGTTGAAGTTTACAGAGGGCCGAATGGGGTGCTGGTGGGTTCTGCACGGAAGGCGAAACTGAGAGAAGAGCTGACGCTTTGCAAAAAAGAATCAATCGCAAACATTTTAATAAGCCTACAAAAAGATCATAGAAATAATATGGTGCAAGAGAAAGAAAACATGAGAATTAGCGATTATATGTCGCCGGCAAAACTCCTAAATCAGTCGCGGCATTAACGAACCTGAAAAAATATTGTGAAACTCATCTAAAAGGACTTGTATAGAATTGAGGTAATTGATCTGTTGATCCAGCCACAACTGGCCGAAGGCGACCAGATATTTGCCATCCCTGACTTTGGTACGAAAATGCCCTGAACCAATACAGCAAGATAATTGGTGATCTTTCAAATGAGGAAAGATGTATTAGTAGGATTAAATATCCGACCTCGTAAAACAATAATGACCATGGAGAAAGGAAACAGGTGTGATAAGAAGAAGTCGAAAGCTTCCCTTATATATTTCCATGCTTTATATTACGGGTGCTTCGTCCAAATTCTTCAAGAGCCATTACTAATTTTAAAACCATCTGCGAAAGTTACCTGAAGGATAAATATGAACTTAAGCATCATTGACGTATACCAGACAGCCTCATGATTGCAAAAGGTGTAGATATTATTGCCCTACCATTATTGGTAAGAAAATTGCCCTTGCCCGAAAGAAGACTGATCGGTGATATGTCAGATGAAGAGAAAGGTGATAAGAAACCCTGGGTATCCTTAACGAGGAACAATGAAAACATTAGACGAAAACCAAAGGTCGAACTATAGCAGAAGTAGAAGAATTGCGCACTGCAACTACAGGAGGCTAATGAAACTATTCAACGCCATCAGAACAGGGCAAATAGATGCCCTGGTTGTAACTCACAGAAAATGGGCATCAATTATACACATTAAAAAGTGCAGATCATACTTACAGGGTCTTTATTGAAAAGATGAAGGAAGGTGCTGTAACTCTCAATGAAGATGATATCATTTTATATAGTAATTCACGGTTTGCCACAATGGTTGGCCTACCCTTGTCCCAGGTTCTTGGCTTTCCACTCAGCAGATTCATTCCTGATGAATGCGCAGAGAATTTAAACGATTACTGGGGGCCGCCTGGAATTCTGACAGTAAGGGCGAAATATTTTTGAAAAGTAATCACGGCCATATAATTCCTGTTCTCTTATCCTTTACTTCGCTCGGACCTTGATGAAGGGAAATCATTGAGCGTTAATTCTCACTGACCTGACTGATACAGAAAGAAACCGAAAATCAATTAAAATTAAAAAATGAGCAATTAGAAGAAGTCAGGAGAAATGTAGCAAAGATGAATGAAGAGTTGGAGGATATAGTGAAAGAAAGAACAAATGACCTTTTAATGAGCAGAGAATATTTTAAACATTGTAGCGAATAATATTCCTGTTAGTATATGGACAGCCGATGCAGATGGCCAACTGGATTATGTTAACCGCCGCTGGGTTGAATATACTGGTTTTGATATTGAAGAGTCAAAAACAAAAGCAAAGTGGATCAGTACACCCTGATGATTTAGAGAAAAGTTCACTTGCCTAGAGCGCAGGCTGTAAAGTACAAACAGAAATATGAACGGGAGTTTCGTTTTAAGAGAAATCCCGATGGTGCATACAGGTGGCATTACGCACAAGCTATACCTTTCAACGATGAGCAGGGAATATTACAGCGTGGATCGGAACAAGTATTGATATTGATGATCAGAAAAAACAATTGGAGAGAAAGGATGAATTTATTGGCGTGGCCAGTCATGAGCTAAAACGCCGATGACCAGTTTAAAAGGTTATTTACAACTCATGGAAGCCCAGGAAAACTTGCAGCCTTCTGACAAGGTAAAATCATATATTTCAAAAGCCAGTACTTCGCTTAATAAAGTTACAGCGGCTGGTAGATGAGCTTCTTGATGTCAGCAGGATAAAAGCAGGCAAACTTGAATTTTCCAGACATATTTTCAACCTTACCGAATTAGTCGAATGAATGTGTTGAAAATAGCAGCATCATGTATCCTCTATACACAATTGAAAAAGAGCTGGAGGAAAACATCATGGTAATGGGAAATGAAGAACGCATTGAACAGGTATTGTGTGAATCTCATCAATAATGCTGTGAAATATTCACCTGAACATAGAAATATCATCGTCCGTACAGAAGAGGACGGCATTTCGGCACATCATGTCTGTGACTGATTTTGGCGTAGGTATGTCGGAACAGGAACAGAAATTTGTATTCGAGCGTTTCTACCGGGTAAACGGGAGTAATTTTTTAACACCTGGACTTGGTATGGGTTTGTATATAGTTTCCGAGATCATTAAAGAACATAAAGGCGGCGAGATAAAAGTAAAAAGCAAATTGAATATGAGGGTTCTTGTTTTTTCCTTTTGTTGCCATTGGTAAATGAACAATGATTGCCTCTTATTCCTTCAGGCTTTTTAAATACTTTATGCTTACCGGCAGTTGTTCAGATGATATTGCTGCTTTCGTCTTCAATAAAATAGTGCTTGATACCTACTTTCTTAGCTTCTTTTAATATGGATGGAATATCTAATTCTGCCCAGTTCCAAATGCCACATCGTTTTCTCGTAGAAGTAAGCCCCGGTAAGATCTTTCTTTGTTCCTTTTTGCATATCCTTTAAATGCATCAGTCTTCCAGCGATCACCATATTTTTCAAGCAGGGCCACAGGGTCACCACCGCCAAATTGTATCCAGAAAATATCCATTTCAAATGAAACATACTCAGGGTTGGTGTTTTTAAAAATATAATCCAGCAAAGTTCCATCTTCATATGGTTGAGAATTCGTAGCCATGAGCATGATAACAAAAGATGAGACCATTTTCTTTTAAATATCTTTCCTGCTTTATTAAAATCTTCGACAGCCTTCTTTGCATTTTCAAATGTCAGCACACCATCTTTATGAGGTATCCAGGCACACATCACATATTTTTGGACCCAAAGCTTTTGCCCTGCATCACTATTGAATCAAGGATGCTTCATCTTACCAATTGCCCATAATCTGCCCCGGTAGAAGGATGCTTATCCTCTTTCATCACATAGCTTTTTAAATTCTTCAGTAGGTAGTATCGGCCGCCTCCGTCCTTCTATTTCTGTAAATCCCATCATCTTTATTGTATCGTAAGTGTCTTAGCCGGATCTGTTGCCAATGCTTCTTCTGAAAAGTATAAGTCTGCACACCAAATGGCGCAGTATATAATGGTTTTGTGCTGTGACAAGTCATTTCACAGATAATAAAAGAATTGGCAGTATAGCAGCAATAAGTAATATCTTTTTCATTTTAAATTATTAATTTTATGTTAATGATTTGGTTCACTCAAGATATTACCCTCTTTCTTCAATTCTTCAACAGCATAGTTAGCAGCTCTTGCTGTAATAGCCATAAAGTCAATGTCGGATTCTGTGTACCGGTTGATGTCATGCACGCTCCATCGGTGACAAATACATTTTTACAATGATGAAGTTGGTTCCATTTGTTCAGCAATGAAGTTTTGGATCATTGCCCATTCTTACTCCACCCATTTCATGAATATCGGATCCCGGTGGTGACTTTAGTATCTTCTGCTTTGATATTAATAAAGTCCTGCTTTTTCAAACATCAGTCTTTGATTGTTCAACATAATCGGCAACCATCTTATCATCATTCTCACTCCACTCACAGGAGACGATCAACTGCGGAATGCCATATTTATCTTTCAGATCTTTGTGCAATCGAACATGATTTTTTCCAATGGCACAGCATTCTCCCATCATCCAGCTACTGATATTCCAGTTGCCCAATTGCAGGATGTAATAAATTTTCCCTTAACTGATCACCTATCATGATCTGTCATTGACAAATGTTCCTCTTCCTCCGCCAATACCGATCGCATAGCCACTGAGAAAATCCATTTCCTGTTTAGAATACATTTCTGAATCTCGGTATATAAGCTGTTGCTGGGATTGCGGCCATCCGTCTTTTTGTCTTTGAAACCTTCATACTGTGCATTTCCTTTTCCACGGTAATTATGCCAGGCGACAAATTTTCCTAACAAGCCATTATCATTTCCCAAACCATTGGGAAACCTGCCTGATGTTGAATTCAAAAGAATCGCATTACTGTTCAAGTGCAGATGCATTTACAAAAATGACATTTGCATAAAATTCGATCATGTCTTTTGTTTCGCTGTCAATGATCCTTACCCCGGTTGCTTTACTTTTTTTCATCATAAATGATTGAATGAACAACTGAATGAGGACGAATGGTAAGATTCCCTGTCTTTAATGCCCATGGAATGGTTGATGCATTGCTGCTGAAATAACCACCATACACGCAACCCCTGTTGCACATATTTTGATTCTGGCATTTATTTCTGCCCTGTTGTATATGTATGGGCTGAGGATCGGTGATATGCGCACAACGGGCTTGTATCAAATGACGATCCGGGAAATTTTTTTCAGGCTTTCTTTGAAATACTGTTCAATACAACTCATTTCAAAACCCGGCATTACTTCACTATCGGGTAATTCAGGTAAACCGTCTTTGTTACCTGCAATGCCGGCAAATTTTTCAACATAGCTATACCACGGCTCAATATCCTTATACCGGATGGGCCAGTCAACAGCAAAACCATCTCTTACCGGTCCTTCAAAATCATAATCACTCCAGCGCTTGTGTTTGTCTTGCCCACAGCAATGATTTGCCACCTACATGATAACCACGAACCCAGCGAAATGGTTTCTCCTGTATGAAAGGTTGTTCATCATCTTTCAAAGCCCAATGCAAAGTTTCTTCACGAAGAAACCTGGCGCCCTGGTAATCTTTTCCGTTGCTCAATGGATACTGTTCCCCTGTGCTCAAATTCCCACGGCGCTTTTGAAGCCGTTGGATAATCTTTTACGTGCTCAACATTCCGGCCACGTTCAAGCATCAATGTTTTTAATCCTTTATCACAAAGCTCTTTGGCGGCCCATCCGCCACTGGCGCCGGAGCCGATCACTATCGCATCATATGTTCTGTTTTTTACAGAATCACCTGGCATGGTTTAAGCTTTTACATCAACACAACCGTAATAATGACCGGGTGCTACTTTATAATTAAGATATTCCTGCATTACTTTTTGCGAAGTATTGAATCCCTTTATCGTTTCCGATTTTATAAGTGTAAAGAAATCCTTTTCTGCTTTGACATTTGAAGATGACAAGTGCTAGCAATAATTCTTGTCGCTGCAATTGGGAACAATCAGCAAATGATTTTCTGAATTTAGTTTTCGCTGATTTTTCCAAACCATTTAATTGAAGTTTTACATTATCCTGCACATCTTTCTCATAACAATCATCAATAAGTTTTTGAAGATATTTATCTACACCAACAGATAAAGCGCCAATTGACCATAGCTGTCGGGTTCCGGCAGGAATGATCGTATCTGAAACACTTGCTAATAATTGTTGTTCGATCGACGAAAATGAAGTTGTATGAACATTTGAATCGCTTATACCGCAACTGATCATCCATTGAGGAAGTGTTATCAGACCGCCCGTAGCAATAGCGATCTGCTTCAAAACTTTGCGTCGATCCATAATTGGCAAGAATTGATTGTGAATATAAGTAAAATTTCAAAGTGGCTACCTGCAAATGCTCAATAGTTTCTCCATGAATGACCCATGTTTCGCCCGCAACGAATTTGGCTCTCTCACAGTTTCACGGATATACACAGAAAAATCGCGTGAAATCTGTGGCATCTGTGAACTTGCTATAGAAGAATTACAGAACGTCTGAATGTGCGACGGCAAGTAAAGTTCAATCGAAGCGATGAAGCTGGCATCATTAAAAATTATTTTAACTCATTTTAATCCGGCGATCAATGGTTATTTTTGTGATTCGCTCTTTTAAATTTTGCTACAAGCCAGGCTATCGTTCTCTCGCCTTAGGCGAGAGGGAGGAAAGTCCGGACAGCACAGAGCAATGCACCGGTTAATAGCCGGGTCCTGACTTAGTCGGGAACAGACAGTGCCACAGAAAATAACTCACCTCTAACCCTCTCCGCAAGTGGAGAGGGAGGAAGGAGGTGAAAACGTGAGGTAAGAGCTCACGGCTTTTGATGGTGACATCATTGGCGGGTAAACCTTGCATGCTGAAATGCCACGTATAGGATCGCTTGAGAACTGCTCGTTCGAGATCCAGGGTAGGCAGATCGATCCCGATAAGTAATTACCGGGACAGATAAATGATAGCCCACGACAGAATCCGGCTTACCGGCTTGTAGCTTTTTAAACCAAATCTCAAAGTACAACATCATTTAAAATAAAGACCAATAACTCCGATGAATTTTTCATTGAAATGTTTATTGAATAGTTTATTGTTGAGTCATGTCGCCATCAGGGGACTTCCTGATATATCCTCCAATCTCCATCATCCACGCAATCCCAAGATGTACGATCAATCCTCCATAGATCGATCTCGTATTATAAACAACTATTCCCAATAGCATTCCCCCAAAAATACGAACTGATGCATTCGCCGAGTGGTTTTCCAAAATGAATAGTGCAATAAAAACAGGCCATAGGCAATATAGCATCCATGCCCACCCATTTAATAAATGCCAGGATCAAAAAACCACGAAAGAAAATTTCAATACCCAAAAATCGCTGCCGTAAGAAAGTTCAAATAATAGTTTGTGAAACCATGAAAGATGAATGCTATTACCGATATGCAATACTGATCTTATTTTCGGATACATAGCAAGAAAATCCGGTTGGGTGGATGCGGCTGCAACTAATGGTATCATGCATAGCAGCATTAAGCCATAAGGCTTCCATTTAAACTCCTGCCGCAGGGATTTTGATAGTAAGCCCGTAAAAGGGTTGATCACTGTCGAATTTCTTCCATAACAAGATCAAGAGGGCTACTACGATCACTAATCTTAATGGCCAATAATAAACGCGGTTCCAGTATTCATTCCAGTTTACATCATTTGAAAAAGGAAGTTCTGTTTGCAATGCCATTTTTAATGAAAAAGATGGCCGGCGCCGCGACCAATAAAATGATAAAAGGTTTATTGCGAAAAAAATATTTTTTCACCCAGGCTGCAAAAAAATAGGGCAGCGCGAATGCAGTTATGAAAATAATATAGTGCCCTGCAAATGCTGGCCAGGCAAGGCTTTGGCGGGTGGTAAGCCGCCATTCAAGTTTATAATGATAGTTAAGATAAACAAGGATGGCAGATTGTAAAGTACAAGCGATCAGTAATTTTTTGTTTACATACCGAAAGTAATCTCGTATATATCCGAATACTTCTTTCATTTAAAACGGGAAAAATAATTTTTTAATTCTTATTTAAACTTTTTTCATGCAACCCGTTCTTAAAATGCGTGATCAAAATTCACAAAACCAAAAGTATAGCCATGAAAACTCTTTCCATTAACCGGATACTTATCACTGTCTTTCATATTTGTTTATTCGTTGCATTTTTATTTTCCTGTCAAAAAGAAAATAGCTCAAATACTTCAAACAATGGAGTAACAGAACAGGACGCTGCAACTTATTCTGATGAAAGTGCACAGGCTGACGAAAGTTTTGACGACATTGCCGATGTAAGTATGACAGCCGCGGATGCTGACAACCACAGCAAGCACTGGTCGCCTGAACCGTGATTATCATCCTGATTTTGCAGAGCTCCGTGAAGCCATTGGACTTTGCGCTACCATTACTGTTACTCCCAATGATACCACGTATCCAAAAACGATCACCATAGATTTTGGTGATAGTTGCGTTGGTCTTGATGGAGAACTTCGCAGCGGAAGATCATCATAAATCTCACCGCTCCACTTCGCAAGCCTGGCTCAGTACTGACTGTTTCACTCGAAAACTTTTACATCAATCATATCCATATTGAAGGAACAAAGACCATCAGCAACCTGAGTGAAAATGGCGCCATTAAATTTTCAGTACAGGTGACAGGCGGTAAGTTACCTTTCCCGGTGGCAGAGGATACAGTTACGAAAGTTCAAAACCAAAGTACAGGTGGCAGGAATGGATACAAAAATTTGTCGTGATAACGTATTTGAAATTACCGGCTCTGCAACGATAAAATATTAATAATGGCGTGGTAGTGAAATTCGAAGTTGTTGATCCGTTGATAAAAAAGTGGCCTGTCCTGGCTCAGTGATGGTACATTAAAAATTGCGATCAATGATCGTGTACTAAAGATCGACTACGGCTTTCCTCATAATGGTGACTGCGACAACAAAGCCCTGCTGACCTGGCATGATGGAAATAGTCAGCGTGTGATCTTGTTACCCTAAGGTTAGAAGAGTTTTTGTTAGCGCTGGAAGTCCCGTTCATGTTTGGCGGGACTTCTTTGTCTTATCGGTGTTCAAATCAATTAGTAGTCTACATTGTCACTGCATATCATAGGTCGTATTTCAGGTAGTTGTCATCGTTATTTTCCTTTTTTAAAATTTCTGTTGATCCAAACCACGGCTTTCTTGACATAATACTCCTTATCATTTTCAAGATTCTTCACCAGTTCTTTGATTCTCTTTATGTGCCTCACCCTTACGTGTGTACCATTCAACCATAACCAATGATAATCTTCGCTGCCATGGATCTTTTGAACGATTCAATTTCCCTGCAAGATCAAAAATTTGCTTTTGATGTGTTTTAACGATACCCCGTCAAAAATTGCATACCCAATCCATCGCACACAGCCCAGTTGTCAATTTGCTTTGAAAATTGTTTAAATAACGTCAATACTCTTAAGGGATCAGTCTTTCCAACCTTCTCAATGATCTTTATGGCAATTATTTTTCTTCCAGTGCGCCGGAATTCCAGAGTTCTCTCGGCAAGGTCAAAAGAACCTTCTTTGTATTTCTTTGCCAATTCATTGAGGACAGGAGTTTTTACACCATATATTTTTTGTTTACCCGGCACCATCATCTGAAAAAATCGATATTGCCTTTATCAGACCTTTCGGTAAGTATTCTCTGTATCTCTTTAAGTTGTTTCGACATGCTGATCCAATATAGCTGTCCTTAGATTGTATTTTGCGCAGATCTTTTCGGCTTTTTGTTTTAACTCCTCCTGGTATTCCTTCGGTGGAGAAAATTTATACCATACATTTTTTCATATTTAGGGATCAGCGAAGGATCATACCTTTTCAAAATTCATAGTAGAGGGTTTTGCTGTCAGCGGGGCCTTTACCAAAGAGTGTTAATCCACCTACGAGAATATAGTCTGCCTCCATGGCCCTTTGCCGAAGAAATTATTTTTTCCAACTCTTCTTCCGTGTCGCTGATGAATGGTAAGATCGGAATGGCATTTACTCCACAAAGAAAACCTTGTTGTTTTAATTGTTCCAATATTTTTAATCGTTCGATGGGAGTTGCTGCACCGGGTTCAAGCATATTGGCGATCTGTTCATTCATCGTTGAAAGGGATGTTGATAATATAACTCCTCTGCGCAGGGTTGTTTTTAGATCCTCCGGAAGAATAGCCGCTTTATCAATTTGTTTTCAACAGCTCTACGTCTCTCAAGAATTAATTTTGACTTGGTGCTGATAAAAACAGGAAACCGGTACTTCAAAAATAACTTCAACATGCCTTCCGTTAACCTCCCATTTTTCCTCATGATGCAAATAAGCATCAGTGGCTGAGCCCACAACAACAATTCCATACTGATCCTTTTTGCTCTCGCCTGTAACTGTTTTTCCAGCACCTCCAGCGCATTTGATTTTACCGCAAGACCATTGTCCATATTCTCTCCGTACTTACTTCCGCGGATATAACAATACAGGCAATTACAACTGCAACCTTCATAAGCATTCACCGAATACTCGGTCAGGAACCAACTATCACGCTGCTTTTGTTTATTGAGAACAGACTTTACCTGTTTTTGATGCATAATTAAAGATAACCGCTTTTTTATTGAAGAGGAGATGTCCACTTTGTTGCATAAACTACTCCATGCGAAAGCAAATCATTTTCGTACTCTGTCTGTCGCTTTTGGCAAGCTGTACCTCTTCAAAAAAATTACTACCACTCAATCCGATTCTATATCCCAATTAAAATTTTGGGGAGAATACGATGTCGCACACGGAAAACAATTTAAAGAAACAACAATAGGTGGTTTATCAGGTATTGATTACGATGCACAGAATGATATCTACTATATGATCTCAGATGACCGCTCGGCCATTAACCTCGGCGAGATTCTATACAGCTAAAATTCACGTGAAGGAAAATCGAATTGATAGTGTTGAATTCATGGATGTAAAAACTTTACTGTCAGAAAGATGGCGAAACCCTATCCTAATTCAAAACAAGATCCTTTCCCACACCCCTGACCCGGAAGATATACGATATAACCCGGTAAAAGATGAAATAGTCTGGAGCAGTGAAGGCGAAAGAAAACCGGAAAAATAACATCCTCGAAGACCCGTCAGTGATCGTTGTCGATCAGAAGTGGAAACTATAAAGACAGTTTTGAATTACCTGCAAATATGCATATGCATGCAACAGAAAATGGTCCAAGGCAAAATAGTGTATTTGAAGGATTAGCTTTCTCGGCCGATCATAAATATCTTTTGTAAGCGTAGAAAGAGCCAATTTATGAAGATGGACCATGGGCCGGGGCGAAATGACTCAACTGCATGGATACGAATAATAAAATTTGATACAGAAAAAGAAAACAAATCGCCCAGTATGCTTACAAGATCGAACCTGTTGCCATATCCGTCCATGCCGCAAGTTCCTTTAAAATAAATGGTGTTTCGGCTATTTTATCGGCGGGGAAAACAAATTGCTTGTTGCGGAACGGTCTTTTCCACTGGCAGGTTTGCTTGCCACTATTCGTGTTTTCCAGCCGACATCAAATGACGCGACAGATATTGCCAATACAAATTCTTTACAATCGCAGCCTGCTGCAAAGCCCGTTTCAAAAAAGTTACTCTGAACATGGATGACCTCGGGGCGATACATTGATAACGTTGAAGGTGTAACATTCGGACCCACTCTTGCCCAACGGTCACCGGACATTGATATTCGTAGCAGATAACAATTTTTCACCGCTTGAGAAAAACTCAACTGCTGTTATTTGAAATAATTCCATGACCAGGAATGGTTTTGTAAAATCAGAATCCATAGCAAGTCAACTACTGCTTAAATATTCTTGTAAAAAATCTTTCATATCGTTCGGGAGGCGAATCCGCTTCCGCATTGGCATACTATTGGCATGTTGAATTTTCACCGTTAGCAGTGGAAGCGGGATTTGCAAAGGCGTGCGGCGCGTTTGGATATTGTTTGAAAGTATAATCAGCACCAATAGAATCCACAGCTTCCTGCGCCACTTCTTCCGGCACAAAATTGGTCCAGCACCGTGACAAACTAAATTTTGCTTTCAATAGATCTTTTTTTGCCGGCACACCAATCAAACCTCCATGAAAGCGCTTGACACCTTTCAAATCGTCTCCCAATCTTGCCACGCATTTAACACCTCCCTCCGCCAAAAACAATAGCAATTAACGCATATTCGCAGCATGTCAACCTCACTATTCGCTTTTAATTTATTCAATGCCGCGTCAAATCTGCTCTTAGTCCATTCGCAGGTTTTGGTAAAAAGGTCCCGCCATTTTTCCGGCGTCACCTGGGTTGTCTGCCGTTTTCCCGCCGCCATACATATCAACAGCCAAGCAACATACCCCAATTCAGCTAATTTTCTTGCACGCATTTTCAGGATGTCATTAAATCCCACCATTCATGCACGACTAATATGCCCAGGTCGTTTACCTGTTTATTCGCATCGTAGACAAGATACCCATCCAGTAATAACTCCATTGTCAGTATATGTTATCTTCTTCATACTTTAGGGAGGAGTGATGCATGATCCATCGAGAATCTAAGTTTTTGAAATAGTTGAATCCACGGGTTGAGGAAGACGAACCTGAATTATTACATGGAAAACAGAAAAGCAATACTCTTCTAAAAAATTAATGGTTTCATGGTTTTGAGTTTTACGATACTAAGTTCAAGAAAAGCTCTTTCTCAGATTCTTCTCACAGTAAGCAAAATTTAATCATATTCTGAAAATTCTCTCATCCGACTGTTTTTGTATTTTTAGCCATGTTTTCCAAATGACATATCCAGGTATTATGATGAGTGAAGTGCATTATCGCAAAATCTGGGATATCTTGATAAAGAAGCAAATTCACTTCACTATGGTTATTGGGATGATTCAGTAAAAATTTCCACGAAGCCCTTTTAAACATCAATAAAATTCTTGCCAAGAATCTATGAAGTAAGGAAGGAGAAAATATCCTGGATGCGGCTGCGAAGGTTGGAGGGTCGTCACTGTGTGGCTGGCAAAGAAATTGCACGGTAACAGGCGCATTAGTTTAAGCAAGGGGGCAAATCGATAAAGCGAAACATTAACGCGCAAAAGTAATTGGCGTGCATGAAAGCGGTTTCGTTTGAACAAAAGGATTATACAAAAATACGTTTTATCGGCCAACTCCTTTGATGTAGTTTGGGCATTGAGAAGCGTTTTGCCATGCTGATGATATTGATGATTTCTTAAAAGAGGCGAGCCGGGTCTTAGAAGCCAGGCGGAAGGTTGATCATCAGCGATTTTCAAAAGAAAGATCTTAATCGGGAAACTAAGCGGGTCGAAAATGGGCAGCGAGCTGGGCGATAATGATTTTAATTCGGGAGGAATTTGAGGAATAGACAAGAAAGCTCATTCCGGGATAGCGCCTGGACGAATGCGACGAATGCCATTATGCCCTCTGCAAAAAAACTTTATCGTTCATATTTTGGGAGATCATTAGACAAAGCTATCCAGTTTTCAATTCAATGCCGAAACGTTTGGGAAAAATAGTGTCAGAGCGCCTATCTTCCATTTACCATCTCAAGGGATTGTGAAATACCAGATCGCTGAGGCTGTAGATCGGTGAATATATCCGTAATCCACCAGGTATTATGTTCAATACTGGAGAGTCTTCAACTTCACTATCTCACGGAAACTTTCAGCTTGGGAGCGGCGTGAATCAGAGTTTTTCTTCCTCCATAACACGCCTATCTCTGCGTTTTTCAATAATTCCTTCTGTTTATTCAATAATTTATGCGAGGTCGTCAGCTGTGGGTTTATTGAACTCACGATAATATCGGCGATCTTAATTTGTTGATGATTTCGGGCCGGCAGATCGCGTTTCAAAGACATATACTCCTGTTTTACAGAAGGAAGTTTATTTGCGGCGATCATGTGCCACTCAGTAGTTCACCAACTGCTGTCGGCAATACCTAACTGTCCTCTTGCCCTTCCTTCAATGATCAATTTACACCTGCTACGCTATGGGCGGTGAGATTCGATGAAACAGCGGGCTCACTAATCCCTGTGCTGACGCTATCACGGCTGTATTTATTCCCATTACCTGTCTGATGATTGACCAATGGGCCGCCAAGTGCCTGGTTGAGTAAGCATCCGTTTATGACTACATCATCGATTAGCCAGCCATTCGTTGCACGCAATATTACGACCCAGTGCGCACTTACTACACCTGCAGTCACGCTATGTTGCAAACAGTGGATTACCGATGGCAATAGCAATTTTATCTACTTGCAAGAATATCCGGAATCAGCAAACGGCAGCGCCGCTTTTGTCAGCCTGCAAGCCCCTGATCACCACAATATCCCGTTGATGGATCAGCGCCCCTTAATTTACCACTTCGCGATGTTGCCCATCACTAAAACTTACTTTTAATGTCACTGGCGTTTTCAATAACATGATTGTTTGTAACAATGTATCCCATCAGAGAGGCAATAAACCGGAGCCGGATCCTTGCTGTACTCAACTTCAACTCCCGTTCTTCTGTCAATCAGTTTCTTTTGCACCTGTATGAACTACTGACGGGCTATTTCACCTAACCCGGCTGATCGTTTTGAATAAGCATCCGTAGCGCTCCGTATCGAGGATATGATCAATAAACCAAGTGTGTGTTATTCATACCCTGTATGGTCAAAAGTTTTTACCAGTTCTTGAGTTGCTGACAGGCTGGCATTGTTTGCCCATGAAACATTGAGACGTCAATAGGTATGTTTCATGGTCAACCTTTATCTTTCCAACATAGACTTTCATTCACGATCGTTTCACTGTTCTCTCAAACTCTTTTCGTATCTAACTGCAACATTCCCGCTGCTGAAATTGATGATAACGGAGGATATTTTTTGATTATTTATAGAAATTTTTTTACTGCGGATATAAAGGTAAGAATATCGGTGATTTTCTGCTTGAGGGGATTCTATAAGATCCTTGTAGTAAGCAGCAATACGTAAT
>ERZ1370068.8706-contig-754_pt1 | contig 40585 bp, 65 predicted proteins | sample MGYA00561227_ERZ1370068 | MGnify/ENA primary metagenome ERZ1370068 (study PRJEB38410, sample SAMEA6850437) | metagenome | study: Metagenomic assessment of the ecological functions of the soil: analysis of the soil microbiota associated with the... | reverse complement strand
TGCCGCTGTTCAGTTGCACGCGTGACGCTGGCATGATGATCGGGCGCGGGCGCAGTCGAGCTCGCCATGTCGGTGATTTGCGCTTGAGCGGCAGGTCCTCCCCGCGTGTGCGGTACTGATTGATCAGATCGATCGGCACTAATCGCATTGGCGGACCACGATGCCGATCCAGCATCAGCAGCCCGACCGTCGCCGGCACGCCGAGCTGGGAGGAAGTGCGTCGCGTGATCAAGAAGCCCGGGCAACGGCTCCGTTGCAGCAAATGGTATGGAGACCATCAAGATCGGCGGCTGGACCAGACTGCGGGCCGTGCCACGCCATGATCATGAAAACCAAAGCGATCGCCACCAGCATCGCCAGACGCCGAGCTGAGTGAACGCATCACCGCTGATCCCGAGCTGGGCCCCCAATTTCACCGCGTAATCGGCCCGCGGCGGCGTCCGCTCGCGCATCGAGCCTGCTCTGAATCGTCGTGGCCAGGCGCGCCAGATCACTGGCGTCCGCGCGTAGCGCGATCGCGTGACCTGGACGGCGTGCCGTCTTCGATCTGGTGGTAACCGTCGCTCGCGCGCGAGCACCGCTTGAACCTTCGCGACGTTCTTGACGCCTGACGGGGACTTGGCGCGGACGTCGGGCGGCGCTTCTTTGCTCTTTTGCGGAGCTTTTCCTGCTTGGCCCGCTGCTCCGCTGTCTGCTGAGAGCCTGCTGGTCAGCATGCCTCGCTGCTTGTCAGCCTGGCGCGATGCTCTCGCGTCGATCTGTCGCGACGCTGGTAAATCAGGTCTGATCGATTGGCCTTCTCGACCTGAGTGACCGCATGGCCGACAGCTTCGAGCGACCTGCTGCGACCACTGCACCGGGTCCTCAGCTGCTGGGCTTCGCTGATCTTGGGTCACGGGGACGGGTGGGATCGACGGGTTGGGAAAGGAGTCGGCCGAGGTGGATTCGCCCAGAGCCCGGGCCACCTGCCTGCGGGTATCCGTCAGCTGGCTGTCTCGGTCTTACGTTGAGGCTGATCCACCATGTCAGAACGGCTCTTCTCGAGCTTCCTCCGCTGCTTGCGCAGCTCATCATTCTGATCTGCGGTGGATCATCGATCTTGGATCCGCTGGGCTGCTCCTTGGTCAGCGGCCTTCTGCTTGGCCGTCAGCTTGTCGGAGGCTTTCTGGGGCTGGCAATGGCGTTTGCTTGTAGCTGGCTGACTCGGCGGCCTCGAAGATGCCGATTGATCAGCGGGACTCGGCTCATCCGCAGCCTGGCCGCGCACCGAACATGTCAGCGTTGCACGCATCGGACGAGCGTCACCAGAGGCCACGCCGAGTGCCACGCAGCGGCGCTGGAAATCAGCCCGACCAACATCACCCCGGGGTGAAACCGAGCGATGCGCGCCTTCTTCCTTGTCGAGAGGCGTGGATCGCGCGAGAGCAGCTTGCGCTGTTCTTCAAGGCTGGTCTCGGTTACAATGCTGATCCCCGAGATGGTGAACCAACTCGCGCTCGACATGCGCTTGGCTCCGGTTTTGCAGGCTTGCGGGTGTTCTCGCCCGAGACAGTGACCGTCAGGTCGGTGGCGTTCCGACTGGTTGTTGCACGGCGCTCGCCGTGGATTCTCACCGGCCGATTCCTCGAGCTCGGCCATCTCCTGCTGGAGCTGTGGGCGTACGGTGTCGGCGCGGCACCCTCGGCGGAGCAGCGACCGTGAACTCCGCGGTATTGGTGGCTCGGCTCGTGCCTGGCACCAGGCTGCGCCGATCGTCACCAGGTAGTTCTTCACCTGCGGGTCGCCACGGAGCAGGTTCTCGACCTGCTCAGCGGCGCGGCGCTGGTGGTCGACAACCTGGTGCCGGGCGGCAGCTTCCGCTGGATCGCGAGCGTGCGTTTTGGTCGGTGACCGAGCCGATGAAGTCGGGTCTTCAGGAATGTCGCCGAGCCAAGTGTCGCGACGAAGACCAGCAGTGCGATCCCCAGTGTGATGAGCGGATGCGTCAGGCCGAAACCGGGTATCGGCAAGTACCCACGCTGCAATCGAGTGACCTTCGTCTCCTCGGCGGTGTGGCTCTCATCCGGCTTGCGTCGCACCGGACTCCTCGCCGGGGCCGCCGCGAGCTGCCCGACGACGCGCTCCGCCGCGCAAGAAACCAGTACGCCAGCGACCGGCACGATCGTCATCGAGACTAAGAGTGAGGCGCCCAGCGCGACGCAGCGACCGTGATGGCAAACGGCCAGGGAAAAGCTCACCGACCACTCGCCGACGGACGATGGCCACGCGGCGCGAACACCGTCACCGTTGTCAGAGTCGAGGCGCCGTGACCGCGCCGGCCACTTCTTGACTGACCCGAGGACATCATGGGCCGGAGGTGCGATGCCAGGTCGCGGCGCTTGATGTTCTCGCACGACGACGATCGAATCGTCCACCACCCGGCCGACAGCTACGGTGGGCCCGGCCAATGAAGATGTTGAGCAGTAGTCGCTGAGCTGAACGCCAATCATGGCGATCAACAACGACAGCGGGATCGAGATCGCGGTGATCAAGGTTGCCCGAGATCGAGAACAGGAAGAACAAGATCCACCAAGACCTGAGGCCAGGCCCGAGCAGCCCTCGACTAGCAAGGTCATGGATCGACTGCTCGATCACGGTGGTTCGCCTGATCGAAGATCGTAGTGATCGTGTGGGTGTTGCCGAGCTTACTGCTCTGAGCCCAGGAATCTGGGCGCGCTACGGTGTGTGAGATCTCGACGGCGTCGGCGTCGGTGTCGCTTCAGAACAGCAACTGCTGAGCGCCGGTCGCCCGTCGGCTCGCGCAATCAGGCGTCGACTCGATCGGAGTCACCTTGCCAATCCGCCGACGCGCGGACAGCGCGGCCTGATCGGACCGTCCGGCGTCGGCACCTGCAACGCCTTGGGCTGCTCGGCGGTGTTCGCGATGCTGTGCTCTACCTGCGACCGCGAGCTCGAGGTTCTTGTCGAAAGAAGCTGGTGCCCGGCCCGGCGTGGCCGTCGCCTGGCCCTGCACGGTCACGAGTGTTACCGCCTGGGCCGTCACGTCGTGCTGTCGCAGGTCGCCCGGCCGCAGCGTCGCCGGTAGCTGGGTGGTGTTCTTCGCCGGTTACGGCCGTGGCACCGCGTACGCCGAATCGATGCCAGACAAGCTCCGGCGCTGCATCACGTTCTCGACCCGGCGAGCTCAGCCTCGTCCAGCGGCGCATCGGACGCCACGGCGAGCGGCAGCACCGGAATTGTCGTCACGGTGCGGCCGGTGATGACCTCGGTCTCGGCCTGATCCGGCAGGAGTCGGTTGAAGTCCCGTCCACGGCGTTGCGGACGTCACCGCGCGACCACCTTGTCATCGGGGTCAGGCCGTACTCCCATTCGACGGTGATCGTGGCGCTGCCATTGGACTGTCGAGGTCCGGTGGACCTTCGTCACGCCCGATATGCCGGTCAGGTGCCCGTTCCCAATGGTGTCGAGACGTCATCGGCGACGATCTGCGGTGATGCGCCGGGATAGAGTCGCGGTCACGGCGATCCGCTATCCGGCATACCCGGATCGGCGGCAGCAGTTCCGAGCTACCGGCGAGGTTGAGAGTTGCCAGCACCCCGAAAACTGACGATGGCCGGCAGTGGCGAGCCCGACGATCAGTGCCGGTTGGCCCGGGCTGAGCCGCGTCAGGGAGGTCGTAGCGGCGAGGCTCCTTCCACGCGCGATGCGGACCAAAACCACCAAGACCATCGCCGCCGTACGATGGCGTCGACACAATCATTCGCGTTGAGGCTTACAGTTAGCGCAACTTCGATAATCAAGACGCTACGATCTGCTTCCAATCAGTGGCGTACGAACAAAACGACAGGCGAGGACACTCGACAGTACGGCTCGCGACGCCGCCGCATCTGGCGCGATCCGCGCTTGGCAGCGAGCTAAGACAAACTGATCAGCTGTCTGGGCGCGTTCAGGACAGCTTCGAACGGCGCGTGGTCTCTGCTGCCTATGGCGAGCCGCTGATTTCGACACCCCTGACCATACGGCAGCTCAAGGTGCTGACCATGATCGCGATCGATCCCGAAAGCGACGGGTCATGAGCTGGCCGCTCTACTGAAGGTGTCCGTGGCCACCATGTCGGGGCTGGTCGATCGCCTCGTAGAGACACGGGCATGGTGGCGCGTGGTGAAGATCCCAGCGACCGGGGAGGTCCGTCGACTCACCGCTGACGCCTGAAGGCAGCGCGACGATCCGCAGCCTGCTGAGCTCGGCGCAGCACCATGACCAGCCCCGGTGTTACGAAGACTCGCGATCGAAGACCTGCGGGCTCTCGTACGGGGGATTCATCGCCTTCGAGCGTGCCCGTCGGCGAGTTGGCCGACGGTCAAGGGCGGCTGACGGGAGCTCCGCCGAGGCCACGAGCTCAGCGTCGCTCGACCTCAGCTCTCCGGAGCCTGCTTCAGCGAGGCGGCGTCGCGCCGGGTTGGTCGATGTTTTCTCTCCGTACTGCGGCACGCGGCTCGTCGACGCTATCGCTCCGGCCGTGTCCGCATGACTGGTGACACCTGCCGAACCGGAAGAGCGCCCTTCGGCAGGCTCAGGGCGCAGATCGGCTCAGGCGCGCAGATTCGGCACTGCACCTGCAGGCCACCGTCGCCGAGAGGCTCGACCGCCTCGAGGTTCTTCTGCCTCCGAGCCTCTTTCAAGGCCTCCTCGCAGCGCTCAGCCGAGCCATCAGCGTGCCGGGCGACGATCCTGTTGCCCCGTCGTCGTTGCGTTGCGAGCGGCCGCGAGAAGATGAAGCTGACGGCCAACTGTGCAGCATCGTGGTGAACCAGGTTCTTGAAGCCGACGAGATCATCTCATGGACGCGAGCCACATGAGGCCACGCGACGAAGCCGGCCATCCCGGATCTTGCCAGACGCTCGCCACAGCGTGGAATCGGGAGATCGTAGCCATGCTGCCCTTGTCGGAAATATCTTGAACGGTGGCGCGGGCGGCTCACCGCGTAACCGGCGGACGATCTGGCCAGCGGCGTGCGCCGCCCCTGCATGGCGGCGACCTGCGCGACACCGCAGGCAGAGTTGTTGGAGCGCCATCATGTCGCCCACCACGAAGATCTCTCTGGGTGTCCGAGGCAGCAGTGAGATCTTCATTACCTGCACCCGCCGGCCCGGTCGACCTCGCCGCCGCTCTGCTCCGGCCGGCTGCTTGCCGAGCGGGAAGCACTCACCGGCTGCCCCACCTTGCACCGGCACGGGATGCCACGCTCACTTGCCGTCCCAGAATCGACGATGTCGACGCCGGTGTTGTCAGCACCGACAACGGCCTTCGCATTGAGCTCTGACGTCGACGCCGATCTTCTGTAGCATGATCGCGAGCGGCTGCCGAAAGCTTGTCCCGAAGCGCCAAGTACCGCTGGTGCGGCATCAAGCAAAATGATCTTCGCCTTGGTGGTGTCGATGCGGCGAGAATTCCCGGCGCGGCGATGCGGTCGCCAAGCTCGCTTGAGCTCTGACACTGCCATTTCGACCACCGGTGGGACCAGCACAACCACCGACGAAGGTCAGCCACTCCTCCTGCTCCTGCGCGGTCCTCGCACAGCTCAGCCAGCTCGAAGCATCCGAGATGCACGACCTCGCAGCTCAATGCGTCGTCGATGCTCTTCCATGCAGGGAGCGAACTCTGAGGAATTGATCATTGCCGTACAGTACGACCGAGCGGCACCGGCCCGCAGCGATCAAGGTGTGTCGCACGACGCGTAGCGGTGGTGCTAACGGGCTCACCGAGCGTGATCGTTTTGGCAGCTATCATCGATCTCGGTTGACCCGGCCCGAGTAGCTTTACGGTGGCATTCCGCTGCTTCTTCAGCACCTCACGGGTGGCGGGCGCGACCTCGCCCTCCGGACAGCTACGCCGGTTGCCACCTGGTAGAGCAGCGGCTGGACACAGATGGTGCGAGTGCCGCCGCTGATCATCTCGACATCGACGGGAGCCTTGCGGCAGCGCTTCGGTCGCCCAGAGACCGCCGAACCCGGAACCTATGACGGCGACCTGCGATTGTCTGCTCGATCTGCGGTCAACGGGCGAGGGTTGCAGGGCTAGGTGCGGGGGTTTCTACCGTCATGGCTCACTCCTCGTGGTTCCGGTCGGCCTGCCTAGGGCCGCTGCCCACCAGCAGAGCGAGACACCGAGCAACCGGTTTCATCATCCGCTCTTGCTGAGCCATAGTTCCAGTGACTGCGCGAATTGGCCACCTTTCAGGGTTGGCCGCTGGGCCCGCATGGGCGCCTGGCACGCTGATGCCGTCGCGCGGCAGCGTCTATCGGGATTTGGATCACGGCACGCTCAGCCTCTGAGCACCACGGTCGTCGACAGCACCATCATGGAGTGCGCATCAATCCGATGAGTTGACTTTGCTCGCCACGGCGCACGTCAACGGATCGACCTGTCCGGTCGCAGTGTCGAGTCGGATCAGCCAGTTTTGGCCAAGCTCCGCCGCCGGCAGGAAGTGAGATCTGATCAGGATCTGAGTGGGCGTTGAAGAGCGAGCAAAAAGTGGTCGTCCGTGATCGGGTCGACCCGCAGCGTCGAGCTCGGGTATGGCGTCGCCGTTGAGAAAAACCATCAGACTACGGGCGAATCCTGAGTTCCAATCGGCCTCGTCCATCTCCGACGCGTCCGGCTTGAACCACCATAATGTCGCCAAAGCTCACTTCGGCCGCCATGCTTTGGCGTCACCTGCGAAAAACGCCTACGTCGCAGGGATTGGATGAGCCTTGCGCAAAGCAACCGCGGCCGAGGTAAAAGCCAGCAGATCCTTCTGGTCCGCGTCGAGGTCCCAGTCGAGGCTAGGGACAGCTCGTTGTCCTGGGCGTACACGTTGTTGTTGCCATGTTGGGTGCGGCCCAGTTCGTCGCCATGGGCCATCATCGGAACACCCTGACTCAGCATCAGCGTGGTGATGAAGTTTGCGCTGCTGTCGCAGCCGCAGGGCGTTGATCGCAGGATCGTCGGTTTCGCCCTCGACGCCGCAGTTCCATGATCGGTTGTGGCTCTCGCCGTCCGTTGACCACCTTCGCCGTTCGCCTCGTTGTGCTTGTAGTTGTACGACACGAGGTCACGCAGCGTGAACCCGTCGTGGGCAGCTACGAAGTTGATCGACGCCGTCGGACGCCGGTCGGAGTGCTCGTAGAGATCGGACGAGCCGGTAATCCGGGACGCGAACTCAGCCAAGAGAGGCGGGCTCTCCGCGCCAGAAGTCGCGTACGGTGTCGCGGTACTTGCCGTTCCACTCGGTCCACAGCGGCGGGAAGTTGCCGACCTGGTAGCCGCCGTCGCCGAGGTCCCACGGCTCGGCGATCAGCTTGACCTGGGAGATCACCGGATCCTGCTGGATGATGTCGAAGAAGGCCGACAGCTTGTCCACCTCGTGGAACTGTCGGGCCAGGGTCGCCGCAAGATCGAAGCGGAAACCGTCGACGTGCATCTCCAGGACCCAGTAGCGCAACGAGTCCATGATCAGCTGAAGGACGTGGGGGCTGCGCATCAGCAGGCTGTTGCCGGTGCCGGTGGTGTCGTAATAGTGCTGCTTGGTCGTCGTCGACGAGCCGGTAGTAGGCCGCGTTGTCGATGCCGCGGAAAGACGAGCGTCGGGCCTGAGCTCGTTGCCCTCGGCCGTGTGGTTGTAGACCACGTCCAGGATCACCTCGATGTCGGCATCGTGCAGCGCCTCGACCATCGCCTTGAACTCGGTGACCTGCTGGCCGAGCTCGAGCCGCTGCGCGTAGCAGCCGTTGTGCGGAGCGAAGAAGCCGATGGTGTTGTAGCCCCAGTAGTTGCGACAGGCCCTTGATCGACCAGGATGCGTGTCATTGACGAACTGATGCACCGGCAGCAGCTCCACCGCCGTCACGCCCAGCGGGAGCCAGATGCTCGATGATCCCGGATGAGCGATGGCCGCGTAGCGTTCCGCGAATGTCATCCGGGATGCCGGGATGAGTCATCGTCAGGACGCTTCGACGTGCGCCTCGTAGATGATGCTCTCGTGATACTGGTGCGGCGGAGGCCGATCGTGGCCCCAGTCGAAGTACGGCGTGGTCACCACCGACGGACATGCGTCGGTGGCCGCGGGAATCGAGATCGTTGAGCGATTCTGGGTCATCGAAACGGTAGGAGAACAGCGACTCGTCGACCATCGATCTGCCCGCTGATCGCCTTGGCGTAGGGATCCAGGAGGAACTTCGACGGATTGCACCGCTGGCCCGCTCGCCAGGATCGTCACGGACCGTAGACCCGATAGCCGTAGCGCTGGCCCGGCTGAATCCGCGGAATGAACGCGTGCCAGACATGCAAGCCGTCGACCTCGATCAGCGTCGACGCACGTCTCTTGGCCCATCGTCTGCCGATCAGGCACAGCTCGATCCTTCGAACGCCGACCTCTGAGAAGACTGCGAAGTTCACCCCAGTGCCATCGAATGTCGCACCGAGCGGATACAAGCCTACCCAGTGCCACATATCCACCTGCTGCATCTGCACACCGTTCGATTCCGGCATGACACTCTCTCTGGTTGGTTCGCCCGCGACCCCCTGAAGTATCAACGCTACGGGCTTGGCGCCCGCCCAGCACGAAGGCAGGTCAGCTGAAGCTGAATACGCTCAGATTCGACGTGCTGATCTCCTCCGGCGGATGATCGGCCACGGCGTCGCTGCCGCGCCCACGGCGCGCGCACTCGAAGCCTCCCGGCTGTCCATCCCGCAAAATCCCGTTTCCCGCGCCGCCGCTGCGTCATCGCGAAATTCCAGCAGCTGGAGACCCTGCAACCACGAAGTGCCGTCGTCGTAGCTGGCCGACAACTCGACAACGGCCAGGTCGAGCACCGTGACCCGTCGCCAGCGGTACCGCATCTGTGCCGGGTCGACGGGATATTGCCGGCGCCACTCCGTGAATGTGGCGACGCCTTCAGACCGCTCTCCGATTGCGGAAACTCCAGCACCGCGTCGTCGTGATAGATCTCCTCGGCGCGCTCGACATCCGCACCGACGAACTCGAAATCAGCGTCGCACCGTTTCGAGGACCCTCGCTCTGTCGGCCATGGCATCTCCTCTGGGTGTTGGGATGGGCATTGCTGTCGCTGGACGTTCAGTTTCCCGCAAGCCAAGGAGTCCAGCACGCGGGTCATTGCTGCTCGCGCAAATGAGACCCGTGCGACGCGAGGCTTCGGTACTTCCACCTCGATCTTGATGCCTTCTTCGCCTCGGTCGAGCAGCGGGACAAGCCTTCCTTACGCGGTAGGCCCGTCTGTGGTGAGGCGGCCTCGGCCAGCGGGCGTCGTCGCCACCGCGTCGTGACGAGGCCCGCATCTTCGGCGTACGGTCGGCGATGCCGATGCACGAAGGCGGCGACGCTGTCCGCATGCGGCGTTTCTGGTTGGCCGGTTCGGCTGCTCACCACGCGGCAAGCCGTCAAGTAATGGAGGTGCTGCGCCGACTCTCTCCGTTGGTGGAGCCATTGTCGCTGGACGAAGCTTTCCGTCGATCTCGCGCTGCGCGCGAGCCAGTCGACTTCAGCCGAGAAGGGTCTCCGAGCGGCTGGTCAGCCAACTCAAGGACGAGTCAACCACGACCACGGACGGCTTGACCGCCTCGGTGGGTGTCGCAAGCTCGAAGTTCGTCGCCAAGGTCGCCACCGAGCTCGGCCAAGCCAGAATGGCTGGTCGATCGTTGCGCCGGGCCGCGAGCTGGAGTTGTTACGTCCGATGAAGGTCGGCGTCATCCCACGGGTTGGGCCGCTCACACAATCCAAGCTGCACCGGATCGGCATTCACACGGTTGCTGATCTGCAGGCTGCGCGTTCGATGAGCTGGCTCAGGTGATCGGCGCGGACCCATGCCAGCGCCCTAGTGGACTTGGCGTACGCCCGCGACGACCGGCCGGTGAGAGCCGGATCGGGAGACCAAGTCGATCTCCGTCGAGGACACCTTCGAAACTGATCTTGTCGCCCGAGATCAGCTTGCGACGATCTTGCTCCGTGATGCCCGCCTGGTGCGGCAAGACGCCGGCTGCGTGCCGCAGGTCTGTTTGCGCACACGGTGTCGCATCAAGGTCCGGCTGCGCGACTTCTCGACGCTGACAAGATACGCACATTGCTGAACGCGACGGATCGAGGCGACGTCATCGGCTCGGTTGCCACCTCTCTGCTGTCTGGCGGTGGACGCCACCGGCGGAGTACGGCTGCTTGGCGTCGGCGTCGCCGGCCTCACCGAGTGCGCTGCAGGACGACCTGTTCGCAGCCGACGGCTCGGTTGTAGAGTCCAGCAGCAGAAGACGTGACAACGGATCGGCCCAGAGCACGAGGAGGAGCCGAGTCCGCCCAGGTTGGCCCGCCGGCATCGATGTCGAGCATGATCAATACGGTCGTGCAGCTGGGTCTGGGGCGCAGGGCTGCATCGGGTCACCGTCCGCTTCGAGACCAAGGACACACCGCCCAGGCCCGGTCCGAACCTTCGCCGCCGACGATCCGGCTCTCCACCGCGTCGAGCGCTCCGACACAGCAGGCGATACGCACTGAGCGAGCGAAATCCCGATCGCGAAAGCACGCGGGATCGATCAATCAATTCGCACGCGCGTGGAGCCTGAGGCGGCCTCAATGAGGCCGAGGAACAGCCCGTGGTCGTCACCGCTTTCGGGGTGCCACTGCACGCCCAGCCAGAATGGCCGTTCGGGATCCTCGATAGCCTCGATGGTGCCATCGGCAGCGCGCGCTGTGGCTTCGAAGCCCGGGTGGCTGACGACCGACTGCCGGTGGTGACCAGCTGACCTGGACCCGATCGCCAACGAACGTTCGTACCCGGGAGCCTTCGCCGGGTGGCGATCGAGGTCCAGCCGAATGGCGTTGCCGCCCGGCGCATGCTCTTCGTGGCCCACAACGTCGGGTAGGTGCTGTTCCAGCGAGCCGCCAGCTCGAACGGCCATCACCTGCATGCCGCGACAGATGCCAAGCGTGGGTAGACCGATGCGTTCCGCGGCGTCCAGCAGCTCCGAACTCCCAGGCATCGCGATCACGACGCACCTTGGTCATGGGATGGGGCATTTGGCCGTAGCGCTCGGGATCCACGTCGGCGCCGCCGGCGATGATCAACCCGTCGAGCCGGGATACCACCTCGGCCATCCCATCGTTCTGCGGCGGCAGGAGTGACGACGACTCCCCGGCAGCCTCGACCGGATCAGGTGTAGACGGACGGCAGCAAATCGGCGGACATATTCCACACTGACCAGGCAGCCTGCTCGCGATAGGTGGTCAGGCCGATCACCGGCCGGCCCTGTGTCCCCCCCCATCGCGGTCATGGGCCCTATTGTCACATTCTTTCGAAACCGCGCCTGATCTCCCAGTCGGTAACCACCGCGATCGAATGCCGCCAACTCGGCGTCAGCCATCGCTGGCGTAATGATCGACGACTTCATCTCCGGAAGCGGCCCGCGCGATCTGGGAAGAGCGGAAGGCCTGGCGCGCGCGCGCGCAACGTATCTGGGATCGCTCCAGCTCGCCGAACCTGACCCTGCGGGTCAGCGCCGGGCCAAGTTGCAGATCATGATCGATTCCATACAGTCCGCCGGCGATCATGGCCGCCAAGGCCAAATAAGGATTGACATCCGAGCCTGGAAGCCGGTTTTCCATCGACGCTGCCGAATCGTCTGTTACGCGGCTGTACCGACCGCCGCACGATCATCTGATCCCAGACCGCTTGTAGGAGTTGATGTTGGGCGCGTAGAGGAGGAGTGAAATCGTCGACCGTGGCGAGGAGCCCTGCGACGAAAGAGTCGTACAGCTTGCTGCGCTCGCCGTCGTTCCAGAGCCGCCGCGGAGCCACCGTCAGACTGCAGCGATAGGCGTACGTGACAGGCGTTTCCCTGCTGTTCGGCGTAGCTGGCCATGAAGGTGATGGATTTGCCGTCGCTGGGCGGCGATCTCCTCTGGCCATGGTCTTGAAGACCGCATGATCGTCGGCGGTCGCCAGGGCGTCTTGATAGCCGAAGCTGATGCGCCGCCGTTGCCCCGGGTGCGCGCCGTCGCCTTGACTCGGTACGAACATCGATCCCAGCGGGCGATAGGCGGTGTTGCGGATCGTCCGCGGTAATGGTTCGATCCGGCTGCCCGGCAACGATCGAGTAGTCCGCGTGGTATGGACTCGCCGCGGCAAGATCACGATAGTGAGCTTTCCGGGCCTCCTCGCCAGCTGTTGTTGAAGATCATGAACTCCAACTCTGTGCTCGCCAGACGTGATATCCCCGGCTCGCTGCGACTTTGGTTGCTGCGTCAAGATTGCCCGATGGTGATTGCACGACCGGCGTTCGGTCGAGCCCGACCACATCGCACTGCACCAACGCGGCACCAGGCTGGTGTTGCAGTAAGCGAATCGTTTGCAAATCCAGAGCCAGTGTCATCTCGCTGGTCGGTCTGCTCCGCGACCAGGCCGTCGGGATCGGCGATGTTCATGTCGAGGTCGACCGCTAGCAGATACCCGGGAGCCGCCAATCGCTTGATCAAGAACATGTTCGGCGAAGTACGTCGCGTGTACGCGCTCGCCTTGCAGCCGCCCTGCAGGTCGGTGAAGGCGACGATGACGGTATCGACATCTCCCTCGTTGATCCGCCGGCGAAGATCATGAACGCTGAGATAGCGGGCGTTACGCAGCTCTGTCATGTCGTTCCTCACTCCCTTGTCGAGTGCACGATCACAACACCTGGACAGTCACTGTCGACGCTAGCCCAAGCCGCGTTCGGGGAGGAGGTCGGCCACTCCTACGTAGAAGCTCTGCTCATGGCCATGTGGGTGGGTGCGCTGGAGTTCGACCTGTTGCTTGGCGATGTTCATTCGCTCAAGGAGAAGCGTTCCCTGGTACGGCCGCTCATCGCCGACGTGCGGAGGCGATTCCGATCTCAGCGTCGCCGAAGTTGATCACCTGGAGCTACACCGGCGGGCTGGGGTTGGAGTAGCAGCGGTCAGCCCCGACCGTGCCCATCTGGTGGACGTACTTGATGCGGTCGAGCGCCTTGGTCGCCTTCCGCCCCGAAGTTGAGCTGCTGTCGGTACGCCGCACCCTTTATTGTGAGCTGCTCGCGCCGGAAATTGTGACGCTCGCAGCTGGCGGCTCACCTCTCCTCAATCGCGCCGGTCGCGCCGGCCCGGCTGCGTAAGGTCACCAAGATCGACATCGATGACCTGCCGGCTGGGCTCGAGCAGTGCGGGCTCGTGAAAACACACCAGCCGCGCGTCGCCGTTCGGCCCTGAGATGGTGTTGCCGTCCTCGATCACATCACCGGAACGGAAGATATAGGCACCCAGTGACGAAGAGCAGCTCGGCAATCTCTCACCAGGCTTCCGGTCGCGAAAATGGCACTGCACGTCGGGAAGGCTGAAAACATGCAAGCCCAAGGTGTCCATCACGACCGTGCCGGGCTCTGTTGGCGATGCTGAAATAGCGGACGTTGATCAAGCCGTCAAGATCATCCGCCGCAAATTGTGCGGGATCGCCAACCCGCTGGCTCTGGCGGCCAGCTGAGCACGATCGGCTGAGTGAGCGTGCGTCGGCTCGGCGACGACGCGACTCATCGCCCCCCCAGGCGCTCCCGCGGCGTCCTGGACTCACCGAACATCTCAGTCACCAGCAGGCTGCGCCGGCAATGCGCGAGCGCGGCTTCGGCACCCGTCCCAATCCCAGGTCTGGCTGACATCAGGCGGGGCCTTGCGACCCTCACCGAGCGGGCTACCGCACGCATGATCACCGTCAGCAACGGTGCCGGTCCTTCGCTGTGCGGCACGACAACCGAGTCCATTTGCACGCTGGACGGCCGGCGACAGCGATCGCAGCGCGTCGAGCAGCCGCGGATCGCCCAGATCGGGTGCCTCGGCGTACCACAACTCTGGACGACCAGCGGGTACGGTGTCTGCTCACCCATGATCATTACTCTTTCCGAGCAAAGGCACGAACCGCCTCGTCCAGTACGTCAGGTCGGTCGATCATGATCAGGTGATGCGAGTCTGCTACGACGACCTGCCGCGCGTTGAGCAGCAGCGTGGCTAGCCGGGCTTGTTTGGCGATCCATCGCGTCCGGCCTCCAGCCGCTGCGGTGAGCACGATTGTCGGAATCTGCGGCCAACCGAAGATCGTTCCCTGACCTGAGCGAGGTCCCAGGCCTCGCTCGAGGTACGCGGCCTGCTCAGCGAGCACACTCGCAATCGTGTCGGGATCGCGAAAGGTCTGCCCTCACCACGAGGGCTGACCGGCTCGGTAAATCGGTGGTGGCTTTGCGCGGCGAAGAGCACCCGCTGGCCGAACGAGCCGGGCGCTCGGAGTGGTGGCACCGCCATCGCCTTGCGTACAAGCTCGGCAAGCCACCGCCAGCGCCGGCGCGGCCAAGGCCGGCGCCGCGGGAACTCAACGCTCCCATCGGCGATAACCAGACCGACAACAAGATCAGGCCGCTGCCGTGCCAAGGCCTCGGCATGGAAGCTGGCCATCGAATGCGCCACAACGACTGCAGATCCGGTCGACTCGAGGAGTGCCACCAACGTGTCAACCTCCGCCGCCAATCGCGGCAGTTCGCCGGGCCAGGGGCGCCCATCAGGCCTGGCCGATCGAGCCGGATGAGTGCTAGGTCCGGCAGCAGGTCAGCTAGCCGATCCCAGTCATAGCTGGGCACTCCACAAACCGCCGAGCGAGCACGACGGGTGGCCCCGTGCCGGTCTGGGTGACCAGATGCACGCAGCGACCACCGAGGGTGCGCAGCCCATCGGCAGGCAACGCGGTGTGAGCCTCAGCCATTGTCACCAGCCCTCGCGCGGTGATCAGATCGCCCGTGCGAAACACGGGAGCCGTCGAGGACATCGACCTCGTTCCGCTCAGTGTGCAGCTGGTCACAGCACCACTCTTACCATCGAGTTGTCCCTCATCCGCGCTGGCAGCGCCCGCACCAGAACAGGTTGCGACCGGCGAGCACCTCCGGTGCGCACCTTTGGAGCCGCAGACCAAGCAGGCCATACCAGCACGCCGGTAGACATAGACCTCACCGCCATGATCATCTTTCCGTGGCGGACGGCCCATCGCCTCGGGCGTGTGCTCGGGGCGTACGTGCGTCGATTCGGTTGTACACCACGCCTTGCGGCATCAGTTCGACGAGATCGGTCCAGATCCCCAGCCAACTGCGGCGACTGCAGCTTGTTGCCCGGCCGATGCGGGTTGATCCGGTTGCGGAAGAGCACCTCCGCGCGATACACGTTGCCCACACCGGACAGGACGGTTTGATCCATCAGCAGCGCGGCGATCGGCCGAGTCGCGCGGTGGATCCGGCGCCATGCAAGATCCCGGGATCGGCATCGGCTCGCAGTGGATCTGGACCATAGTTCGCTGACTGCGACGGCAACCTCCGCGGCGCGGCCTGGACACTGCACAGCTGTGGTCCGCGGAGGTCCGCTGCAGCTCGGTCGGCGGCAATCCGCACTCGCACCTCGCCGCGCGGCGGCGCCGGCGGGCCGAGCTGGATGCTGCCGATCAAGGCCCAGAGTGGATGTGCAGCAGCCCGATCGCGGTCGAACTCGCAGAACAGGTGCTTGCCGTGCGCGGTCGCCTCGATCATGCGTGTCTGGTCCAGCAACGCTGCAGACTCAGCGAAGCGGCCCTGCGGGCTGCTGACCGAGACCACTCCGGCCGCCGAATGCCGCTGTAAGGTCGAGGCGCCAACCGGTGCAGCGTGTGGCCTTCCGGCAAGTTCCCTCCTTGTCGGCGGGCGACTGCGGCCCGCGTAACACTTCCATTGCGATCACTCACGGAGTCGGCAAATCTGCCTTAGCGTGTCAGGCATGACAGGTGCGTTGCCACCTGGGGTCGCCCCTCGGGAACGCACGGCGGAGGAATCACAATACTCGGGGACCACACACGACTCTCGCGACCTTTGGCCGCGAGACTTCGGGCGGGACGGTGTCTCGGGTTTGGTCACTCTGGACCGTGCAATGCGAGGGGCGGGACGTGTCTCGCCCGGACCTCGACGACGAGCGGGTTCGCCGAAGAGGTCATCGACGAGCTCTTGGCCCGAGTCGTGATGGACGGCGACGTTCTTGATTTCCCTCGCTCGCAGAAGCTCGCTCTGTCTGATTGCTCGCTCCGCTCTCGCTAGGCGAGGAGCCGGGCCACTGACGACGTTTTTCCGCACGGAGCCACGCATGCAGCCGAAATCCGGGCCGTGAGCGACTCATTCGTGGCCATGTGCGGAAGAACGCGCAGCAGACCAGTCAGGCGTTCGACGAAGAACGCGTCCTCTCATAGTCGGCGAGGAGTTCGATGCGCCGAGCATGACGTGGGGTCACCGCTGAAGGGGGTTGCGAGGAAGAGGCGCACAGCATCTCCAAAGCCTCTTCCGGAGGTGTGCATCCGGCACCGATGCCGACGACGTTTACGTCGTTGTGTTCCCGGCAAAGTCTGGCCGTGTCCAGGTCATAGGCAAGGGCAGCCCGGGCGCCAACCACCTTGTTCGCAGCGATTTGCTCACCGTTGCCGGAACCGCCGATCACGATGCACAACGAGCCAGGGTCGGCCACCGCGGCCTCGGCTGCGGGAATGCAGAAGACCGGATAATCATCCTCAGCGTCGTAGCTGTCTGGCCCATGATCAACTAGCTCGTGCCCGTCCTCAGTCAAGACAGCGATCAAGTAGTTCTTCAACTCGTATCCGGCATGATCACTGCCAATGTGTACGCGCATGCGAGCACTATCCCAGATCGGGACGGCTGGCATGGGCGTCCTCGGCTGCCGCGCAGCCCCCGAGCTGCTGGATGCCAATAGCCAGCCCGCCAACGATGTCACCGACGGCGCGAAGGAGGTTTGCACTGGCTGCCGCTGCCAGGCGGCATTCAAGATCATCTAGTGAGCGCCGCGCTGCCACGCCGGTGACAATCTCTAGCCTGTGGAACTCGGGATCGCACATCACCATGACCGAATGATCAGGATCGGCGAGCGCTCGATGGAGTCGTTCGGCATATCCGCGAGAGTCGTCCTCCGAGACACCGACGTAAAAGTGAAAATGTCAGGCCAGATACGGTCTCGGCGTTCCGGATGGCACGCTTGAGCCACTCGCGTTGACTCGGGTGAACGCGTCGCCAACGGCACCCGCACCACCTACGCGCCGCCGGTGTCATCGCCCTCGACCTCGCCGCTTCCACCAAAGCCTGTTGCCCGGTGTCGGTCCCCGGGTTCGCATCCACAAGCTTCGCCTCACCGGTTCGAGCATCAACCAGATAGAGCGGGTCGCTGGTGCGGGGGTCGTCGCCGCGTGTCGCGTGGATGGTCTGCACGATCTTGTTGATCGCGATCACGATGAGGAAGACCAGGATAGGAACGCCGACTAACAACACCAGAGTTTGAAGGACCGTGGATTTTCCGCCGGCGGCCACCTGGAGAGCGTTTCCAGAGGCACTTACGTGCTCAGGAGTTCGTTCACGGCCCTACGTTATCGCCCCAACGCGGTTCTGCGGAGGGTTGCAAGTCGCCCACGAGGAGGATTGCTGTCAGGTACCGGCGCGCCGCAGGCCTGGCTCCGGTAATTCAGACCCAGGGGTGAATGCCGGTTCCGACCCCGGGTGAATGCCGGCTCAATGGAGTCGCGGCTGGTCATGAATGCCGATCAGATCGCCCGCGCGTGTGCGCGGATAGCCCACCAGACTCGAAGCGAACCAGGTGCCAACGACCTCGTGCTGATGGGGATCCCGACCCGAGGCGTCCCGCTGGCCCATCGGTTGGCGAAGGTGATGGATGAACTGGAAAGCGTCCGGGTTCCGGTGGGTGCCCTCGACGTGACGATGTACCGCGATGATCTGCGACGCCGGCCGACCCGCGCCGTCGGACATACCGACTTGCCGGTCGAGGTGGAAGGCAGCACCGTGGTGCTGGTCGACGACGTGTTTCACCTCCCGCCGTACGGTGCGCGCCGCGCCTCGAGTGCTCTTGGAGATCTTGGGCGGCCGCGCGCCGCCTCGCCAGCAAGTTCTGTGTCGACCGCGGCCACCGCGAACTACCTGCTCATGCTGATCATGTCGGCTCTGTACGTCCCCACGCGGACCGGCGAGCACGTCAGCGGTGCGCGCTAGCCGAGATCGACGGGATCAATCAGGTGACCATCGAGCCGGGCAACGGCCCTGATCGCAGGGGGGCCTGATGCGCCATCTGCTCTCCGCAGCTGATCTTGATCGGGATCAGATCACCGAGATCTTGACCTTGCGGAGGAGATGTCGTGCGGTACAGGGGCGTCCCGTCAAAGAAGTTGCCGGCGCTCCGCGGCCGGACGGTCGTCAACTTGTTCTCCGAGGTGCGACTCCACCCGCAACCTCGGTCCTCATTCGAGATCGCCGGCAAAGTGGCTCTCCGCGGATGATCGATCATCAGCGCGAAGTGGCCTATCGGTGTCAAAAGGCGAATCGCCGCCAGCGACACGGTCCCGACGGCAGCGCCATGGGTGAGAGACGCCGCCATGGTCATCCGGCACCATGCATCCGGCGCGCCGTGGCAGGCATCGCGCTGGATCGATGCCCATGTGCTCAATGCCGGAGACGGTACCCACGAGCATCCCACTCAGGCCCTGCTGGATGCATTTTTACGATTCGACGACATCTCCGCCGCTCGGACGACGACCACGCTGAGTTTCCTGAGGGCAAGACCGTGGCGATCGTCGGCGACATCACGCACTTCCGGCGGCACGCAGCAATCGTGCTGCTGCTCAACACCGCCGGGCGCAGCAGGTGATCTTGGTCGCACCCTCTGACACTGCTGCCCCCGGGAGTCGAGAGAGCTGGCCGGTGCTGGTGTGCACCGACCTTGATCGCGCACTCCCGCGCAGACATCGTGATGATGCTTCGCGTGCAGCGGTACCGGATGTCGGCGTGATACTTCCCCACCCCGCGCGTGAGTACACCCATCGGGTATGGCCTTTGACACGTCCGCGACTTCCGGGGCAATGAAATCCGGCGCGGCCGATCTGCCATCCGGGACCGATGAACCGCGGTCCGGAGATCTCTGGCGGACGCGGCCGACGCGGCCAACTTCGTTGATCTTGGGCCAAGTGGCGGCCGGCGTGTCAGTACGGATGAGCCGCGCTGTACGAGCTGCTGGGAGGCGTGGCGAGTGAGAGACTCCGCTGACCCGCGGCGCCGATCTTCAGTCGGCACGCGGCCTCGTCCGGATCCTGCTCATCCGGGACGGCAGATTTCATCGATCTCAGGCGGACGCCGACGGCGCGACGGTACACCGGCTCGACGCCGATGCGGTTGGCGGCTCTGGTGCCGGGCCTGGTCGACCTGCGCACGCACCTGCGGGAGCCGGGCCGGGGAAGACGCAGAGACCGTGGACTCCGTGCGACGATGGCGGCAGCTGGCGCGCGGCGGTTTCCACGGCGGTGTTGGCGATGGCCAACACCGATCCCGTCACCGGACACCGCTTGAGGCCGCCGCGCTGATGTTGCGTCGCTAGGGCGCTCTGGACCGGCCATGCGGAAGTCGTACCTGCGCAGGGCGGTGAGCGCGGGCTCGCCGGAGCCGAACTGGGGCTGAGCTTGGGCTGATGGTACCGCGATCCAGTGCTGGCGGTACGGGTGTTACTCCGACGATGGTCATCAGCGTAGCAGACGCACGTCTTCATGCGACGTGCGCTGGAGTATGTCCTGAGCTCTTCTGACGGGGTCATCGCTCAGCATGCCCAGGATCCGCAACTTGCCGGCCCGGGCGCCTCGCCGCCACGAGGGCGAGATAACCAGGAAGCTCGGACCTCCGGAGCTGGCCCGCCGCTGCCGAGGCAGGCGTGGTCGCGCGAGACGCAGATCGCTGAACTCTACCTGCCCCGGCTGCACATCTGCTATGTCTGCGTGCGCGGAGACCGTCGATGTCATCAGGTGGGCCAAACAACGCGGCATCACCGTGACCGCGGAGGTTGCACCTCATCACCTCATGCTGAGCGACCAGCGAGGTGGTCAGGCTATGACCCGACCTACAAGGTGAATCCGCCGCTGCGGCCAGACGAGCATGTCGAGGCCGTACGCGAGGCGCTGGCCGACGGAACCATCGACGCTGTGGCCACCGATCATGCGCCACATGCGCGGCATGACAAGGAGCATGCATTTGCTGAGGCGGCGTTCGGCATGCTCGGCCTGGAGACCGCCCTGGCTGTGGTGCTTGAGACGATGATCAACTCAGCTCGGATGAATTGGTCTGAGCTGGCCAAGCGGATGTCGATCATGCCGGCACACATTGCCCGGCTGGCTGATCAGGACGTGCCCTGGTTCCCGGTGAACCGGCCAATCTCGTACTCCCGTCGATCCTGCCGCCCGGCGCGATCGTCGACCGCGACGCTTCGACCTCTGCTGTCCCGCAACAATCCCTGGCACGGGCGTGAACTGCCCGATCCGGTTGTCGCCACCATCTGGGCGGGCCAAATCACCTACCAGAAGCAGCTCTGACCTCGGCCTCACCTGGCGATGGCGACACCCAGCCAGCGAGAGTGCACCACCGACGATGAGCAAAGGACTGGCGGCACTTCACCGAGCAACAGCCAGCCGAGCACGATGGTGATCGGCGGCACCGCGAACGTGGTGACACCCAGCTTCCCTGCCGTGGTGTCGGCTCAACGCGTACGCCCAGGTCGAGAAGGCTGAGAGCCGTCGGGCACCAGACCGAGGTAGACGACGCTCTACAGGATCGGACAGACCCGGTGCAGTCGTGAGATCGCCCAGCAGCTGCCCGGCGAAAGGCAGGCAGGCGATGGTACCGATCAAACAGGCGAGCCAAGTCACCTGCAGCGCTCCGACCCGACGTAGCACGACCTTCTGAGCCACCATGGCGATTGAGTACTACCCGTGGCGCTCAGCAGCACCAGAGAGGACTACCGGCCAGGTCTGCCTGCTCCAGTGCTCGTGGCGATGCCGATGATCAACGTGCCTACGAAGGCAACCAGACCGCCGATGACCAGCATCCGCGGAAAGCCCTCGCCGAGCAGAATGCCCGCGAGCACGCCGATCAGGATGGGTGCCAGCTGAATGAGCATCGCCGGCGGTGCCGGCATCGACCTGGCGCTCGCCAGCGTTCAGCGCGACGCTGTAGACCGCGTACCACGCGGATACCGACCACGGCGGTGAGCGCCCATTCCCGGACCACTCATCCGCAACGAGCTTGCGGCCGATCATCATGACGCTGAGGGCGATGCTCGCGACGAGCAACCGGCCCAGGCTGAGCGCGCTGGATGAAGGTCGGATGCCGCGTACCGGATCACGACGAAGCGCTGACGCCCAAGCCACAACTGTGATCGACACCGCCAGAGCCGGCCCGCCAGCTCGATGCAGGTCCGCTGATGGCGAGCTCGCGGAGTCTCACTGAGGGTGCCGGTCACCGGTCAAGCTCGGTCTCTGAGATTGTTGGGCTACCAAGCAAGTTCATGTTCGCCCTACTGCTGTAGTATTCGTGAAATGTTGCACCTTGAGCGCCTCCAGGCCTTGCATGCGGTATCCACGTTTGGGTCACGTCACCGGCGCCGCCGAAGCTTTCCGCCTGACGCCATCAGCGGTGTCGCAGCAACTCGGCAAACTCCAACGCGACGTCGGTCAGCGGCTGATCGAACCGTACGGCCGGGGCGTACGACTGGACGCCTGCGGGCACGCTGCTGGCACAGCGAGCACACGCCATCCTGTCCGAGGTCGAGAACGCCGAGAGCGAGCTCGACCGGCAGCGCAACACGTGATCGGCGAACCTGAGATCGCCGGCTTCGCAACTGCCGCCCGAGCCATCCTCCCTCAGACGGTCGCCGCGGCTCCGAAAGCAGCATCGACCAACTCAAACTTCGAGTCTCCGAACGGCAGCCGGATGAGGCGATTCGCCTGTCGTTGCGGGACATCTGGATATTGCTCTGGTCAACGACTGGATGAATGCGCCATTGGTGTTGCCCGACGGCGTGCAGCGAGTGCTGATCATGAACGACCCTGGTTGATCTTGCCGTGTCTGCTGACCATCCGCTCGCCGGGCGGGCAAGCGTCGAGCTTCACCGAACTGAGCGCCGAGCCCTGGATCACCTGGCCGTACGGAGCAACTCTGCCACGAGTGGCTGACTCAGACGGCTGCGGCAGCACGGCCTGACCTCGGAGGTGACTCATACCGCGGAGGAGCATCAGACCCAGCTCGCTATGGTGGCTGCCGGACTGGGTATCGCCGTAATGCCGAGACTGGGCCGCGGGTCCATCGAGGGCGTGTCGACTATCACGCTCGAGCCGAGCCTTCTCGCGTCAGATCTACGCCATCTTCAGGACTCTGGCGTCGGAACGACCGGCCATTGCGTGGCGACCGTGTCGGCCATGCACGAGGTCGCGCAGCAGCTCGCTGACACTTGAGCAGACGGTCCCCATCTACTCGCTCACCACGCGCGTATACAGACCTTAGGCTGAGGCGCATGCCTGACTGGTTGCCACAACAATCTCGCCGCGCTGGTGCTGTTCAAGCCGATTCGCATCCTGCTCTTTGATCATTGCAGCGTTTGTCCTCCGCCGGGTGCTGCATCGTGATCAGACGTTCCGTTCGGCGGGCGGTAGACCGGCCTGGACCTCGCGGAATCAGATGACTCAGAAGCTGATCGACGCCACCACAGTTTCTGCTGAGCGCCGCGAAGCAACGCATTGAAGGGCTTTGGCTCGTTGGCCTGCAGCGCAGTAACGTTCGCGATCTTTCCTCGTCGTGGATTTTGATGATCTTGGCCGAGATGGGCTTCAACATCACCACGATCGTCGCTGGCACGTCCGGTGGATCGCGTTGACGCTGACCTTCGGTTTGCAGAGCACTGTGAAGGATCTCGTGTCGAGGAGCGTCTCAGCGCTGGTCGAGGACTCAGCTCGGGGCTGGCGCGACTTCGTCGACACGGAGAAGCGCGACAGGCGTGGTCGAGGCTATCGGCCTGCGAGTGACCAGAGCTCCGCGACAGGGACGGCACCGTCTGGTATGGTGCGCAATGGAGAGGTAGTCCGAGTTGGAAATTGACAGCTCAGGGCGGCCTTGGTGAGCCGCCGACCGAGGTCGAACCAGCGGAAACGACGTTGAAGCTGGCGAGCTGACATCAGCCAGCCAGAGTAGCCTCGAGTGTGATGGTCGTGCCCGTCAACGCCTCTCGAGACCGGGCAGTTCAGCTTGGCGTCCTGGCGCGGCCAGCCTCGAACTGCTCGGCCGTGATGCCGGGCACCACCCCAGTAACGGTGAGCTTGATGCCGGTGATCCCTGGCGCCGGGCTGGAAGGTGACATCGGCGCGAGTGTCGAGCCGAAGTGGGCGGTAGTCGTCCTTGGCAGACCGTTGGACAGCGCCATCGAGAAGCACGTGGAATGCGCGGCGGCGATCAACTCTTTCGGGGCTTGTCTTGCCGTTCGGTTGCTCCGCACGCGCTGCCCAGCTGACCTCGAAGCTGCCGATGCCGGACGAGCACAAGCTCGACCTCGCCCTGACCCTCGAACAGAGATCCTTCCCAGTGACGCTTCCGCGGTCCGAACTGTTGCCATTGAATGACTCCCTCCCGATGGTCGTGGATTTGGGGTACGCGGTCTCATCCCTGCCAGCCGACGGATTGAGTAAGGGACAATGGTCCAGATGTCCGAGCAAGCACCGCTACAGACCTTCTACGACGCCGTCGGCGGTGAGGCCACCTTCGTCGCACTCGTCAAACGGTTCTACTAGGGGTCGCCACGGATCCGCCGCTGCGCGCTCTCCCATCCCAGAAGCCGATCTTGCGTCGGCCGAGAATCGGCTGCGCATGTTCCTCGAGCAGTATTGGGGCGGCCCGACCACGTACAGCCAACAACGCGGGCATCCACGCGTTGCGGCATGCGGCATGCGCCCTTTGCGGTGACTCCGGCGATGCGGGATCGATGGCTCTAAGCACATGCGCTGATGCGATCGAAGACATCGACCTGACGCCGCAGCAGCAGCGCGAACTGTGGAGCTACCTGAGCGCGCCGCGTACTCGATGGTAGAACACGTTTGACGAGGATCCAGGCACGATCCCGGGGCTGCAGCTTTAGCCCCGACCGGCAGGGCGCAGGGGGTGAGGCGCATTGACGAACGGCCCTGGCATCGGCGGTTGACCGAGGCCGAGTTTTCGCTGGCTAACGGTCGGTAGCGCGGCTTGCTCCCGGATCGACGTCCGCACGGCCAGACGAACAGCTGGCGATCGCTTCGACCAGCCTGGCCTTTGAAGGCCCCGAGAATGCGGTTCGTACCTCTCTACGACGCAGAGATCGCTGCTGGCTGCGCCAGCTCGTACCAGGCGGCGCGGGGCCGAAGTGGCGTTCGAGCTGGTGTTATGCCTTGATCATCAAATAGCGCTGTGGTCGCGTGGTAAGACGACCTGCCGGCAAACATATGGTCGCGAAGTCGGCCGTGAGAGTTTGACTGCGCGTAATAGGCATGTGCTGGGATTTCCTCAAACGGCCATCGTTTCGTACGGGCGACGCCCGTAGAGGAAGGCGCCCGCGGACCGCAGCGGAGGTCGGTCGCCGGACGTGGCCTTCGGTCTGTCCGGCGTGAGGAGGCAGGTCAGCAGCGCAGTTACACCTTGTCCCTCGATGTAGGCCGTCAAGAGACACGCGTTCGTCACATAGATCAGCTTGGCCATGCCGCGGCCTCCCGGTCCAACACCGAGCGCTGCTCGGCGCTCAATGGGGACTCGCCGACCACGACGGTCTGCGCCGTCGCGTACACGGTTCCTTCCGCTGGGTCCGCGAATCTCGGCGGCCAGCGTGAAGGGAGCGGTTGCCGATGGCCGCGACTGCGGTGCTCACCTCGTACGGGTCGATCCGGAAATCGAGCGGCTTGGCGTACTCCATGATCTTGGCGGACGACCACCCAGACTGCCTCGGGTTCCCAGCCGATGGTGCTGGTCATGAAGCTGATCCGGGCCTCCTGCACGTAGTCGTAGTACTTCGACGTTGTTGACATGGCCATAGGAGTCGAGGTCGGACCAGCGGACGTTCAGCCGATAGCGGTGAGCACTGGCCCAGTAGCGACCGCCTTGGGCAGCGGGCGCGGTCTCTGCTGGCGCTAGCGGCTCGGCCAAGCACATCCTCGTTCCTCCGGCCGTGAGTCGCCGCAATGCATTGTTGGCTAGGTCAGAACGGCACAACTGCTGTTCGAGCCCGCGCGGCCAGATCGTCGCCGTCAAAGACCTCGTAGCCGATGGAAAACCGGCTTCCCCCAATGGCATCCACCCACAACTTGATCATCAACGGCCGCTCGCTGAATGCAACTGGTTTGAGATATTCCAGCTGATGACTCACCACGAGTACGCCGGAATCGAGCAGCTGATGAAGCACCTGCGACCCGGAGAGGAGGAAAGCGACGCGCGCCTCCTGCAAGTAATCCAGATATGCAGCGTTGTTGATGTGCCCCTGACGTCCATGTCGCCCCAGCGCATCGGACAGCCGTGGGTGTACGGGCTCACGGTCCTCGATCTTGTCAGAACCCGTGCCTGCCGTCTCACCATCACATACAGTCTCCTGCATGAGAGTTGCAATCGTCACCGGCGCGGCGCGCGGCATTGGTGCCGCCATCGCTCTTCGACTCGCGGCCGATGGGATGGCCGTTGGTGTCGTTGACCTGGATGAGCAGGGCAGTCAACGCACTGCGAAGGAAATTGTCGAGAACGGCGGCCGTGCGCTCCCACTTGGTGCGAGATGTCGCAGACGAAAGTGCGGCCGGTGATGCCGTGCGGCAGACGGCCGCTGAACTAGGACCCGTGAACGTGCTGGTCAACAGCGCTGGAATCATCCGAGACAACTTGATCTTCAGGATGAGCACCGGCTGACTGGGACGCGGTGATGGATGTTCACCTGCGCGGTGCCTTCCTGATGACTCGGCGCAGCCCAGACCTACATGACGCAAGAGAAGTGGGGTCGCATCGTCAACATTTCCTCGACCTCGGCATTGGGCAACCGCGGATGCAGGCCAACTACGCCGCGGCGAAAGCCGGCTTGATCGGTTTCACCAAGACCCTCGCGCTGGAGTTGGGCAGGTTTGGCGTGACGGCAAACGCCATTGCTCCTGGGTTCGTCGAAACTGACATGACGCAGGCATCAGCGGCGCGCCAAGGGTTGGACTACGACGAGTGGAAGCTGGCCGCTGCGCGCGAGATTCTGATGGGCCGGATCGGAAAGCCGGAAGATATCGCTGCCGTCGCCAGCTTTCTGTGCCGCGAGGAAGCCGACTACGTCTCTGGCTCAGGTGATTTATGCGTGAATGGCGGCGCTAAGTCATAGAAATGTGCCCATGAGCTTGTCGAGGCAACCACCGCTGGGCTCACAGCCGTTCCGCTTAGTCGGCGTCGTCGCATGCTGTTCGAGTGCACGTCGGCGCACTTCTTCCACTGCCTTACGCCGGACCTTCAGGCTCGGGGTCACCTCGCCTTCGTCCACGCTGAGCTCGGTCGCCAAGATCTCAAATTTCTTGATCGTTTCCCACCGCGCTCCAGCTCCTGGTTCCCTGGCGCGACGAATCCGTCGATCAAAATCGTGAACTCTTGGGAGCGGGCGAGTTCCGCTACTGAGGAATAGCTCAGCCCTCCTCCCTCTTTCGCCCAACCTTCGATCGCCTCGGGATCGAGGGTGATCAACGCTGTGGCGTACTTGCGGGCCGTCGGCAGTGCTAGCCACCTGGCTGAGGTAGGGACAGACCGCCTTGAGCACGCCCTCGACCTTTTGCGGCGCTGATGTACTTGCCGCCGGAGGTCTTGATCAGATCCTCTTACGGTCGGTAATCCGCAGGTAGCCCTTTCATCGAGCTCCGCCAATGTCACCGGTCGCAAACCAACCGTCCTTGAGCGCCTCGGCAGTCGCCTCCGCAGCGTTGTGGTAGCCCCGCATAACGCCCGGGCCCTTAACCAAGATTCTCGCCGTCGTCGGCAATCCTGACCTGGGTACCCGGGATGGGCGGGCCCACTAGAGCCGAATCGAGCGGCTCGCGGGTTGTTGACACAACTCACGGCGCTGGTTTCAGTGAGCCCGTACCCTTCCAAGCACCAAAAGCCCCGTCGGCATGGAACCACTCCTGCACCTCCGAATCTCAACGGCGCAGAGCCGGAGACAGAAGAACCTGATCTTGCCACCCATCCTCGCTTTGATCTTGCTAAAGACCAAGCGGTCCGCCAAGCCGTACTGGAGGGCAAGAAGCCCGACGGTTTTTCTCCGGCCAGCCTCTTCACAGGCGACACTTTGCGGCCGAGCATCCGGAACGCCCAGTCGAAGATCTTGGCCTTGACTCCCGTGCGAGGCCGTCGTCATTACTCTGGCCCGGACTTCTCAAAGATCCGCGGAGCGCCGCACATGAACGTCGGCTTTACCTCCGCAAGTGTTCTCGACGATCTTGTCGTGATCCGCCCATCCACCGCCGTCGTGAAACCGATATAGAGCTGGATGGCGATCAGTGCTCTTGCCGAAGACATGGCTGAGTGGCAACCAGAGGTATTGAAGATCATCTGCGCTGATGATGTCGAACGCCTCGACCGACGCGCCCAAGTAGGTCCAGCAGTCTTGCACGAGGCGTACACCCTTGGGTCGGCCAGTGGTACCGGAGGTATAAATCAGTGTCGCCAGGTCCTTCGGCCCGATCGCTGCGATCACATCATCAACCGCCGTCGGATGGGCATCGAGATGCTTCGCGACCCAGCTTCTCCAGATCTCGCTCATCCGATCACCTTGGGATGATCAACCTTGCCGTCCAATTGAACGATCTGAGCAACTCGGGCAGCTCATCGAGATGATCAACGACCTTTCGACCTGAAGATCGTCTCTCGGCGATCACCACCCTTTGATTGAGAGTCGGCCAGAACGTAGCGAACGTCGTCGCGTTGAGTCGACGGATAGATCGTCGTCGTTGCGCCGGCTGCGGACATGATCGCTAGGTCGGCCAGCACCCACTCCATCCGAGTGCTCGAGGCGATCGCCACACGATCCTGCGGCTGGATACCAAGCTGCCAGCAGCCCGGCTGCCAGCTGAAAGACCTGTGTCCTTGGTCTGCGACCAGCTCAGCGAAACCCAGCGATCGCTCTTCGACGTAACGAAAAGCCTCCTTGAAGGAGAGACTGCCACCTGGCGGCTCAGCAGTGCGCCCGACGGACGCTCGGCCGCGCCGCCAGCAATGTTGTCTCTCGGTCACACCGGAAGAGTAGCCGATGAGTTTGATTGCCTCCGGCTCGATTGCTACGCCCGCTGTCCGCAGCGTCCGATACCCGCCTCGGTAAGAGCCGCGATGCGTTCGCCTGAAGCTGACGCTCCGGCGGATCCGCTGGAACGATCGCGTCTGCCACACCAGCTACCTCGTGCACAGTCGTTCACGGTCGATCCGCTCGTAGATCGGCGCCGTCGCACATCGACGAGATCGCGCCAGCAGAAGCCGCTAATGCTCACACGATCAGTCAATTCGTCGAGGATAACGCGGCTGTGCCTGGCCGCCGCCGACGCACATCGTCTCCAGGCCGAATTGGACGTCTCGCACCCGCATCGCATTCAGCAAGGTGGTCATGATTCGTGCGCCAGTGCATCCGAACGGGTGGCCTAGTGCGATGGCCCCGCCATGAACATTGAGCCGTTCCATATCTAAGCCAAGATCACGAGCAGAGGCGATCACCTGAACCGCGAACGCCTCGTTGATCTCAACGAGATCCATGTCGTTGATCGTCATACCGGCGCTGGCCAACGCCCGGCGACTGGCCTCCACCGGTCCGAGGCCCATGATCTCGGGGCTCAGGGCACTGACTCCCGTCGCGACGATACGCGCTAGCGGAGGAGGCCCAGCTCGGCCGGCACGCCGATCGCTCATGATCACCACGGCAGCCGCTCCATCATTGAGCGGGCAGCAATTGCCTGCGGTAACCGTGCCGCTGGGCCGAAACGCCGGCTTGAGCGCCGACACTCGCGTCCATTGTTGTGCCTGGGCGAGGCCCGTCATCGGTGCTCACCACCGTGCCGTCCGGCAGCGTCACCGGCGCAATCTCGGCATCGAAGATGCGGTTCGCGATGGCCTTCTCGGCAAGGTTTTGGGAGCGTACGCCGAACTCGTCCTGCTCGGCACGAGAGATCCCGCGCAGGGTGGCGACGTTCTCGGCGGTCTGACCCATCGCAATGTAGATGTCCGGCAATACTGCGTCTTCGCGCGGATCGCGCCAGGTCTGGTTGCTCAGGGCAGTGTCCAGGCTGCGTTGCTCAGCGGTGGCAAAGACCGGATTGTGGGTGTCGACCGGATCGACGCCGGCGGAGCCGAAACCGCGGTACCGCGAGACGCATTCCACACCTGCCGAGACAAAGGCATGGCCCTCGCCGGACCTGATGGCGTGGAAGGCCATCCTGGCGGTCTGCACACTGGAGGCACAGAAACGATTGATCGTGGCGGCCGAGACATTATCCAGCCCAAGCTGCACGGCAATGCGACGCGCCATATTGCCGCCCTGCTCGTCACGTGGCTCGGCACAACCGACGTAGATGTCGTCGAGCGTACGTGCGTCCAGCGCATCGACCTTGGCAAGGGCTGCCGTGATCACCCCAGCGGCAAGATCATCAGGGCGAACCTGGGTCAGTGATCCTTTGACAGCGCGCCCGATCGGCGTACGCGCGCAGCAGCCACGATGACTGCTTCTGGGCCTTCGAGGCCGTACCGCCCTCATGATCACAATCCCATGTCGCGGCCGATGAGCTCCTTCATGATCTCGTTCGGAGCCCGCCCAGATCTTGGAGGCTCGGGCGTCGGCCCAGCCGCGGGCGACGTGGTACTCATTCATGTAGCCGTAGCCGCCCCACAGCTGCAGACAGGAGTCGAGAATGTCGTTCTGCGCCTGCGCCGACCACCACTTCGCCTTCGCCGCGTCAACCGCGGTCAGCGTGCCGTGTACCGCCTCCATCACGCACTGGTCGACGAATGCCTGAGTAACCTCGGCCAGCGTTTGCAGCTCGGCAAGGGTGAACTTGTTTGCCTGGAAGGAGCCGATCGGAGTGCCGAACGCCTTGCGTTCCTTCGCATAGACCAGGGTTTCGTCGAGGATCTGGCGAGCGTGAGAGATGTTGTTCACCGCCGAGCCGATGCGCTCGGCCACCAGGCCGCTCCATCATGTAGACGAAGCCCCGGTCGATATCGCCGATCACATTCGCCGCGGGGACTCTCACATCGCCGAAGAACAGCTCGGAGATGTCCGACTCCGGCTGTCCGACCTTGTCCAGCTTCCGACCGCGTTCGAAGCCCGGCATGCCGGCCTCGACGGCGAACAAGGTGATGCCTTTGGCGCCCTTGTCCGGACTCGTTCGCGCGGCGACCAGCACGAAGTCGGCGCTGGCGCCATTGGTGATGAAGGTCTTCGAACCGTTCAAGATCCAGTCGTCGCCGTCGCGGTACCGCCTTGGTCTTCAACGCAGCAAGATCAGAACCGCCGGAAGCCTCGGTCATGGCGAGCGCGCTGATCAACTCGCCGCTGCAGAACCCTGGCAGCCAGCGCTGCTTCTGTTCCTCGGTGCACAGATCGACCAGATATGGCGCGATGCAGTTGGTGTGGATGCCCACACAGGAGGGGTACGCGAACGCCAGCCTGGACAGCTCTTCGGCCAAGATCAACGAGAAGCGGAGGTCATCGACTCCGGCGCCGCCGTACTCCTCGGGGACGTTCAGGCCGAGGAAGCCATGTTTGCCGAGCTCCAGCCACACCTCGCGGCCGAACCCGTGGTTGGCCATGTGTTTCTCGTGGTGAGGTCGCAAAGTCCGATCGACGAAGGTCCGGCAGCTTTCCGGAATGCCTCGTGATCCGGCTCGAAGATGGCTCGCTTCACCGTGCCTCCGTCCGAGGGGCTGAAGTTACTCACCAGTAGCTTTACCCCGACTATAGGTGATGAGACGGCCGATGGACACCAGCGGTGGCAGTGCTCAATGTGGCCCTGGCCGCCATCGGGGGACTTCGGTTGGAGAGAGTTGCCGCCCTCATTAGTCCTGCACTATTACGATCCAACGCGATCATGTCCAAGAATGTCGCTCTGTCACCTGAGATCGCCGAGCTAACGTCACAGCTGCAGCAACGCGGCGTTGGCCATGTTCTCGATGCGACCGAACTGACCCGCGCGCTGTACTCCTCCGATGCCTCGCTCTACCGGGTAGTACCGCAGGCGGTGGCACAGCCGCGCAGCGTCGACGAGGTGGCAGCCGTCTTGGACGCGGCGCGAGCCGTTGGCATGCCGGTGACGACCCGGGGTGCAGGAACATCGTGCGCGCGGGAATGCTGTCGGCACGGGGTTGATCTTGGACACCTCGCGCCATCTGAACTCCAATCCGGAGATCGACCCCAAGGCACGTACGGCGCGAGTCGAGCCGGGTGCGGTGCAGTCGTTGCTCGCATGGCGTGCCGCTGCCAAACACGGACTGCGGTTTGGGCCCGGATCCGTCAACCCAGAACCGCTGCACCATCGGCGGCATGATCGGAAACAACGCCTGCGCGGACCACGAGCGCTGAGCTATGGCAAGACCTCCGACAACGTCATCGCGCTCGAGGTGATCACCGGGGCAGGTGAACGGATCACACTTGATCAATCCTCCGACCATGATCACCATGCAAGCCTGGCTGCCTTGAAGTCAATCGTGCAAGAAAATCTCCGGCACCATCCGCACCGAGTTCGGTCGCTTTGGCAGGCAGGTGTCGGGTTATAGCCTGGAGCACTTATTACCGGAGAACCACTTCGACGTGCCGCGCCTTCCTGGCTGGTACTGAGGGCACTCTCGCAGTGATCATCGGTGCGACGCTACGACTGGTGGCCGATCCGGCGTACAAGATCATGATCGCACTTGGATATCCGGACAATGGCCGATGCAGCAGACGCCGCGCCATTGCTCCTCGATCACCGCCCGACCGCCTGTGAGGGCTTGGACCGCCGGATCGTCGATGTGGTACGCGGTACGAAAGGTGATGCAGCCGTACCGCCGCTGCCACGTGGTGACGGCTGGATATTTGTCGAGCTTCGCGGGCGATGACCCGGGTCAGCTGCGGGCGCGCGCGGATGCGCTGCTGGCCGGGGCCGGAGCATCGGACGGATTGGTGGTCACCGATCTTGCGTGAGGCGACAGCGCTGTGGAAGATCCGGGAGGATGGTGCGGGACTGGCGGGCATCAGCCTGGCTCGGCGCATATCCCGGTTGGGAGGACGCCGCGGTGCCGATCGAGCACCTTGGCTCCTATCTGCGAGATTTCGACCGACTGCTTGATGATCATCGGACTGGACGGGCTGCCGTACGGACACTTCGGCGACGGGTGCGTGCACGTACGCATCGATTTCCCGCTGACTGAGCACAGGCGGCGCATCGGCATACAAGACATTTGTCGCAGAGGCGGCGCAGCTGGTCGCCAGCTACGGAGGCTCGCTATCGGGTGAGCATGGGGACGGCCGCGCCCGCTCGGAGCTGCTGCCGGCGATGTACTCCTGCGGCCGCACTCGAGATCTTTGGGAAAGTGAAGGCTGCCTTCGACCCGAACAACATGTTGAACCCTCGGGGTGTTGGTGGACCCACGCCCGGTGGACGCGGATCTGCGTGCCACCCGTCTGGTGGGACGGGTCGACGACTTTAGCCAGGCAGTGCATCGCTGCTCTGGTGTGGGCAAGTGCCTGGCGGACACCACCGGCGGACTGGGCGTGATGTGCCCGTCCTATCAGGCCACCCGGGAAGAGAAGGACTCCACCCGCGGGCGAGCGCGGGTTCTCCAGGAGATGATCAACGGTGACCTGGTCCAGCGCAGCTGGAAGTCGCCCGAGGTGCATCAGGCTCTTGATCTTTGCCTGTCATGCAAGGGATGCGCGCGCGACTGCCCGACCGGGATCGACATGGCCGCATACAAGTCTCAGGTGCTTGATCACACCTATCGCGGGAAGATCAGACCCGCAGCCACTACGCCCTCGGCTGGTTGCCGCGCTGGGGCCGGTTGATCACCCGGGCGCGAACTTTGTCGCGACTTGTCAACATCGCCACCGCGACACCCGGGGTTGCGGAGTCTGATCCGCTGGTCGGCCGGCGTCGATCAGCGTCGCTCACTCCCCAAGTTCGCTCCGGTTACGGCGCGCGAAACGCGTGGCAACTACTCCGAAATCAAGCGGATCGCCGGTGGTCCTCTGGGTGGACTCCTTCTCCGACTGCTTCGCCGGAGACGGTGTAGCAGCAGCCGTCTCGCTGTTGGCGGCGGCCGGCTACGCGCCGGAGCTCTTACAACGGCCGGCCTGCTGCGGATTGACCTGGATTAGCACAGGCCAGCTCGACGGCGCACGACGGCAGCTGCGCGCCGCGCTCGACATCCTGCATCCGCTCGTTGCGGCGGGGACGCCGGTGATCGGCCTGGAACCTTCCTGCCTGGCGGTCTGGCGCAGTGACGCGGCGGAACTACTGCCGGAGGATCTCGGGTCGCCGAGGTCGCGGCCGGCGTATTGACGCTCGCCGAGCTGCTGCAGCGTACCGACGAATGGTCGCCTCCCGATCTCACCGGGCTCGAGCTCGTTGTCCAGCCGCACTGCCACCACGCCTCGGTGATCGGCTGGCAAGCCGATGCCTCCCTGCTCGCCGCTACCGGGGCCACCGTGACGACCGTCGGCGGCTGCTGCGGTCTGGCCGGGAACTTTGGGGTCGAGCGAGGCCACTACGAGGTGCTCGGTCAAGGTAGCGGAGCACGATCTGCTACCTGCCGTCGCCGCTCACCCCGACGCCGTCGTACTGGCAGACGGCTTCTCCTGCCGTACCCAGCTCGCTCAGCTGCGCCGACCGCAAGGCGATCACGCTCGCCGAACTGCCTGCCGCTCAACCGCCGACTTGTCAGCACTGATGCGTCGCGATGGCGACCTCACGCGCTGACAGGTCGGCTTCTAGCGAGTCAGGCGGCGATGAGTCGCCCGGTGCGGGCGAGCCGCCTCGAGTCCCAATCGGGCGATCTTGTTGGCCTCGTAGTCGGCGAAGTTGCCCTCGTACCAGAACCACTGCGCCTCGTCCTCGTCGTCGCCTTCCCAGGCCAGGATGTGGGTCGCGATCCGATCGAGGAACCAGCGGTCGTGGGAGATCACCACGGCGCAGCCCGGGAAGTCCAGCAGCGCGTCCTCCAGCGACTGGAGGGTCTCGACATCAAGATCGTTGGTCGGCTCGTCGAGCAGCAGCAGGTTGCCGCCCATCTTCAGCGTCAGCGCAAGGTTGAGCCGGTTGCGCTCACCACCGGACAAGACACCGGCCGGCTTCTGCTGGTCCGGGCCCTCTGAAGCCGAACGAGGCCACGTAGGCGCGTGAGGGCATCTCGAAGTTCGCGACCTTGATGTAGTCGAGTCCGTCGGAGACCAGTTCCCAGACGTTCTTCCGAGGATCGAGGCCGGAGCGGGCTCTGAGTCGACGTAGGAGATCCTGCACTGTTTCGCCGATGCTCGAGCTCGCCGGAGTCGGGCTGCTCCTCGCCGACGATCATCCGGAACAGCGTCGACTTGCCGACGCCGTTCGGGCCGACGACGCCGACGATGCCGGCGCGCGGCAGTGAGAAGCTCAGTCCGTCGAACAGCGGCCGGTCGCCGGAAGCCCTTGACCAGGCTCTCGGACCTCCAGCACGGTGCTGCCGAGCCGCGGGCCGGCCGGGATGTTGATCTCCTCGAAGTCGAGCTTGCGGTTCCGCTCGGCCTCGGCGCGCCAGCTCCTCGTAGCGGGTCAGCCGCGCCTTGGTTCTTCGGCCTGCCGCGCCTTCGGGATTGGACCGCGCCCACTCCAGCTCGCGCTCCAGGATCTTGGCGCGCTTGGCGTCCCGTCTGACCTTCGATCTGAAGCCGGGCCTTCTTGGTGTCGAGGTAGGTCGAGTAGTTGCCCTCGTACGGGTGGGTCTCGGCCGCGGTCGAGCTCGAGGATCCACTGCGCCACGTTGTCCAGGAAGTACCGGTCGTGGGTCACCGCCAGCGACGGCGCCCGGGTACGCCTTGAGGTGGCGTCTCCAGCCACTGCACCGACTCGGCGTCGAGGTGGTTGGTCGGCTCGTCGAGCAGCAGCAGGTCCGGCTGCTGCAGCAGCAGCTTGCAGAGCGCGACCCGACGGCGCTCGCCGCCGGACGAGCATGTCGACCATGGCGTCGGGCGGCGGGCAGCGCAGCGCGTCCATCGCCTGCTCGAGCTGGACGTCGATGTCCCACGCGCTCGCGGTGGTCGAGCTCGGTCTGCAGCTCGCCCATCTCGGCCGAGCAGCGGCGTCGAAGTCCGCATCCGGATCGCCCAGCGCAGCCGAGACCTCGTCGAACCGGGCCAGCAGCGCACTGATCTCGGCGACGCCCTCCTCGACGTTCTCCAGCACGGTCTTGCCCTCGGTCAGCGGCGGCTCCTGGAGCAGGATGCCGACCGTCGGCGTCCTTGGCGAGCATCGCGTCGCCGTTGTTCGGCTTCTCGATGCCGGCCATCAGCTTGAAGCAGCGTCGACTTGCCCGGTGCCGTTCGGGCCGACGACGCCGATCTTGGCGCCGGGATAGGAACGACAGGGTCACGTTGTCCAGCACGACCTTGTCGCCAAGGCGCCTTGCGGACGTTGTGCATCGAGTAGATGAACTCAGGCATCGAAATGGGGAACCTTCACTTTGCGCGCCGGGATCCTGCGCCAGGCGCCTAGACCGGAAATCCCTGCGGACGCTCGCTGAATTCGCTGGCGCTCGTCCATGCGTCCAGGACAGCGGCGCGCGATCGAGTACGCCAGCTGACGTGCCCTTTGGAGCAAGCTCCAGCGGCCGAAGGGAGCGGTGACGCACCGCGCACCGGCGGCCACGCGCATGACCGCGGCCTCGCTCGACGAGCGCGGCCGTGAGGCGGCCCAGCCTGACAGCGGTGCGTCACCTGCGGCGGGCTCCGGATCCGCCTCGCGGGTCGTGATCCGGCCCACCGCCCGAGTGCCCCAGTCGTCCGTCCTGAGCGGGGGTCCAGCTGGGGCCGCCCATGTAGGCGGCACAGCGTCCAGCCGAAGCTGGGAGCGGACTGCCTCAGGCGGCTTGTGCGGCGCGCTCCTCCGCGCCTCAGACCTGCCGCGCCGATCTCGTCCGTGGGCGGCTCAACCGCTTCTTACGAGATTCGCGGTGGCCGTGGAGACGAGGTGGCCGACCGAAAACGCCGACGTGCCGCCTGGGGTTCGGGTCCGTGACCGACCAGATCAACGCCTCGAGGACGAGGCTTCTCGTGAGTTTGGCCCGTCTTCTCCACACACGCTGGTCCGCAGCCTGTCCGACCACCAGAACAGGATCGCCCTTTGCGCGCACGTTTCTGCGCCACATGCTGGGGCCAAGGTGCGGAAACAGGCCACCTCGATCCGGGTTGTGCTGCCGTCGCTCCACCCGGCCTTTGTTTTGATGCGCGGCGTGCAGGCCAACCTGAATGCCGACACCGGCTCCGTTGCCTCGTGTCTCGACCTCCGCGTCCCGGCGTAACCCAGTGACGTGTACCTGTGCCTCCATCGGCCCGTCAACGCTCGCTTTTGGCAGTGCGCCTATGTCGTCGGGATCCGGGACGCCGGCTCGAATCGTGCCAGGACGATCCGAAATCTGTGGATGACGCCCGGACCTGCGCTTCGGCCTGTGGATCGCCGCGACGCTCGACACCGACGCGGCAGCGAGCCAAAGCATGACCCTGCTAGCTGCGGGCACCCCTCCAGAGCCAGCTGGCTGCTGCGGGCGCGCTCCAGAGCCAGCCGCGCGCTTTCGTACCGATCACTGCTCGGTCTGGACAGGAGCGACCACCAGTTCACCGGTCTTACGCGCCCAATCGCGGCGTGCAGCGATTGCCGAGCCTTCGCCGTGAGCCGGCGCCACGCTCCGACTTCAACACCGATCCTGGCCAGCCCGGCCAGTAACAAACCTGCCGAGCACGCCGCCAACAGCTAGCACCGTCGGGGCTGGCAGCCCCCACCAGCTCACCGTCGGGAGGGGCGGTGAGCTGCAGGTAGGCCAGCAGGAACGACAGTCTAGCCAGCCGAGACCGACGACCACCGTGGCCACCAGCAGCCATTGCAACACGCCGAATCGCTGCCACCACCGGCGATGCTGGAGCAAGATCAAGATCAGTCGATCGCGATGGCTCGGTCCACTCGGTCGCGGCGGCCCCCTTCCGCCGAGCGTGCCGCCCGCGATCTCTTCGGCCCAGCCGCGAGTACAGACCCTCGAGCAGCTCTATCAGGCAAGAGCTCGTACCGCCGTATCCACCCGAGCCTGCTGGACACCGGAGGTCGCCGGCAACGACGTACCGCCCGACCTGCGAGGGATGATCTCCTTCACGCCGCCGACGCCCCTACGCGACCGATCCAGATGCAGCCGGCGTAACGGGTCGGGTTTGAACTTGGCGCGCAGGCCAGCACGGGCCAGCCGGTCGCCAGGCCACCCCGCAGCCGCCATGCCTTGCCGACGGCCTCCGTGACGCACGGGTACGCCCGCCGCGATAGCCACCTGCTTGGTCAGCTGGTCGATGCTGCATCGTCGCCAGGCGGCGTCACACTGGCGGTGCCTGACGCCGATCCGCTCAGGCTCTGGCCGCGCGACCGAGACGTCGGCCGCCAGCCGTGCGCGCAGCGCCGCTTCTTCAGCAACCTGCTTGGCCAGGGTCTCCCGCAGCGCCTCGATGCCTCTCCCGTCTACCGCGGAGACCGCCCGGCACGAGCACCTTAGCCAGGCCCTCACTATCCAAGGAGCCAGCCGCGCAGATCCGTTACAGGCGCTGCTCGCGCTCGACGCCGCAGTGAGGGCTTGTCGACCTGATTCAGAGATGATCATCATCACGTCTGAATGCTGGGCCAGCGGCTTCAGATAACGATCATGAATGAGCCGCGTCGGCGTACTTCTGCGGGTCGACCACCCAGATCAGCATGTCCACCAGCTGCACCAGCCGGTCAACCTCCAGGCGATGGTCCATCTCGGTGGGTCATGATCAGGAAGGATCGAGCAGACACCAGACGCCGTCGAGCGCGGCAGCCATGGATCGGATCACTGGCCAACGCATGCCGTCAGCCGGGATCTGCAGCCAGTCCAGCAGGTCCTCGGCCGACTCCTCGCCCCAGCTGACGCCATGGCGTGCGCTCGTCGTCGGGCGGCGTACGCCAACTGGTCGCCAGAGTAGTTCCCGGACAGGGCATTGGGAAGATGCTCGACTTGCCTGATCCTGTGGCTCCAGCGAGCGCCACCACGGTGGCGCTTGCCGGACATGGCCAGCCGCCTGATCAGCTTGATCGACAACCCGCCGTGCCTCAGCCAGGCGCTGCCGAATCGACCCGGCCTCGCACACGCTCGACAGCCTCGCCCAGCGCGCGGAGATGATCAACAAGATGTACGCCGACGTCCCTGCGGCTGAGCAAACCCCGAGACCTCGGTCGGCCACCATCGGAGCTCCTCTCGCGGCTGGTCGACGAGTTCGCGCATCGACGATGTCGCTGTCATCGGCTGCCTCCACTGACGGGATTCTGGGTCACCGTCGGCGGATCGATCGCCAGCCGCCGCTCACCGGCCGGTAGCGCCGCTATCCTCCTGCACGCTCATGACGGCAGCCCACCGCGCGCGCGGCTTCCACGGCTGCGGCCGCATGGCGTCAGCCGTCGGCCCGATGCGCAGGCCGACCCCGAGTGCATCCAAGATCTTGTGGTAGCGCAGCAACTCGTCCGCGAGCAGCGCCTGAACCCGGGCATCAAGATCATCCTTCGGCGGTCTTGGCGAGTCGCCGAATCGCCTGATCTCCGAAGACCGCCTCCAGGACTCCGCTGGGCGAGCACCGCGGTGCCTCCGGCGCACCCCGATCTCGGCCCCGACCAAGCCTCCGGTGTGGGCGAAGACGACGATCATCAAGGCCACGCCGATCCCGTTGACGCCGAGTGCAGAAGAAGCGCGCCCTGGCGCGCCTGCTCATGCCCTCGTCGGCGACCAGGTCGAGGACCGCGCCCTGCCAGTCGCGGATGGCGCGCGCCGTCGCGGTCGCGAACTCGGCCGTAGACCGCGACAGGTCGATGCCCGCGCCGGTCCGATCAGGTCCCGGCCGGCCGCGTTCGCCTGCCAGGAGGCCTCCGCCCGTTCGGCGGCGGCCGCTGCCTCCTGCCGCGCAGCAGCGCCTCCAGGCCGGACTCGACCGCCACCTTGAGGTTGCCGGCACCGGGCGGCTCGCCCTTGAGCGCGGCCACCAGCCGGTCCCGCAGCCAGCTCACCTTCTGCTCGAGCGCGCGGAAGAACTCGCCGGTGCCGACGAACTCGTGCCAGCGGGCCAGCACCTCGCCGCGCAGCAGCGTGCCGTCCTGCGGTCTGCACCTGGATCGTACGGACGGCCTCCGCGGTAGGACTGGTCGACCTCGGCCCGCAGCTGCTCGATCACCTCGAGCTGCTCATCGACCGACCGCGGCCAGTCGGGCGCCTTCGCAGCGCCAGCGCGCGATCGCACCGTCCAGGGTCTGGTGGACGACCTCGGCGCGGCTGGCCTGATCGTGCGGCCAGAGCCGGGCGAGCCAGCCCCTGGATCGGCTGGATCGCCGCTCGCCGGCAGCAGACCGTCGTCGTTCACGACGGTTTCCGGCACGGCGAACAGCGGCGAGCTCGCCGAGACCGCGCTCGCTCATCAGCTGGCCGAGGTGGGGCGGTACCTCGGTCATGGCGCGCGGCGGCACCCGATCCAGCACGACGGCGACGGCGGCGCTGCGGTCCGCGGCGGCACGCAGGAAGTCCCACGGCACCGCGTCGGCGTAACGGGCGGCCGAGGTGACGAACAGCCAGAGATCGGCCGCGGCCAGCAGTTGGGCGGCGAGCTGCCGGTTCTCCGCCACCACCGGAGTCGATGTCAGGCGCGTCAGAGCAGCGCCAGACCGGGCGGGATCGAGTCCTCGACGACCAGCTGCAGGGACCGCGAGTCCGTCAGCGGCACCGGTTGAGCGAGCCAGGCCGGGCAGGATTCGATCGTCGGTGAACCACGCGGCGTCGCTGCTGTGATGGACCAGCACCGGCGCTCGGGTCGTCGGTCGGATCACACCCGGCGCACTGACTCGGCGCCCGACCAGGGAGTTCACCAGCGTCGACTTGCCGGCTCCAGTTGAGCCGCCGACGACGGCCAGCAGCGGCGCGTCGATCGTCGCCAGCCTGCGGCATGATATAGTCATCGAGCTGGCGAGTGATTTCCATCGGACCCTGCGCTGTTCTTCGGCGTCAGGGCAGTGGCAAGCGGCAAGGCTGACCGCGGCAACAGCACCGTGCAGCGTCAGCTGAGCGCAGACTCCAGCGGCGTCGAGCTGCCTGCCGGTCATCCGCAACTCCCTACTCTCTCGGGCGGTTTCCAGCTGGGGTCGACCTCCGAGTACTCAGCAGTCTGCCCTGCGCGGCATGGCGGCCGCGCCGGACGCGCCCGGAGGCATCATGGACCGCGCCTGGCATGGTGGCCACGGCGCCCGGGGCCAGTCCGGACGGCGGCGAGCATCGGCGCAGGGAACGCCACGCGGGCCGGGTAGTTGCGCACCCAGCCCGGCGGGACCGGGATAGCTGGGCGGCGGGTACGCGGCGGGACGAGCCGGCGCCAGCAATACGTAACTGAACGAAGTAC
>ERZ1370068.8063-contig-6943_pt1 | contig 40585 bp, 43 predicted proteins | sample MGYA00561227_ERZ1370068 | MGnify/ENA primary metagenome ERZ1370068 (study PRJEB38410, sample SAMEA6850437) | metagenome | study: Metagenomic assessment of the ecological functions of the soil: analysis of the soil microbiota associated with the... | reverse complement strand
AGTGCTGGTTCACCGGTTACGATGATGCTAGAACCTTCAAGGTCATCGCTTCGTCGAAACCACGCGACGACGGGAAAGTGCCATCCACGAACTGTAGCAAGCATCATTTCCGGCCGTGGAGGACAGCCAAAACCAGCGACGGGTCCAGCACGATGTAATGTTAATCAAGCCAGTTAATCACGCGCTGAGATCTGCACTCTATAAATCGCACCTTAAGGCGCAGAAGGGCTGCTCGCTGGGCTTCGACATGAGCCTCGGCGCACTCTTGCGCGAGATCAAAGCCACGAGGGCGACGCCTGAAGAGGCAAGGTCCGCACGCGGCGTTTCACGTGGAGCGAAGTGCGCCATGTCTGCCCGTTTCACGGTCCCCCAACGGACGCGCGGCTTCGCACCCGGCGCACGGATTCCACGCTGTCTGGCGACGCCGCAAAGGCTCTTACAGACGAGGCGCGGTCGGTACGTCCCGGCAAAGATGCCGGTGCACGCCGCTGGGGTCGAGGGGCAGCTGTGCCCAGCTCCGACTCAGGAGGAGCCTGAGAGGCTCAGTGCCGAGGGTTTTGCAACCGGCACGTCGGCCGCGACACCACGAGGGCAGCCAGCGTGCCGCCCCTGAGAGCGCAAGCCATCTCCCCCCACGGGTCAAGCGGTGCGATGCAAGCAAAATCCTGTCAACATCCCGCAGCTACTCTCGCTTCCCGTCGAGGACACATCGTTTTTGTTGCGCGACGAGATGAGGGCTATCCGCTTCGCCCTCGAGGCACGCCAAAGCCGAACTTGCACTGAGGAGACTGGGAATCCGCTCAGACCATCGTCGTCTTCGGAGTTGCCCGGGTGCCGTCTGTCTCCACGGCGAGCGCGCCGCGCGGTTCGGACGGCGCATGGGATTGGAAAGACAAACCGCCGATCGGTTAAAGGCCCGTCCATAAGTCTCATGAGGTTGCCCGTGAAGTTCGGCCGCCTCGCTTCGCAAATGGGCGGAGCAGTTGGATGCGGACGTGGCCGGCCGCGACAATGTCGATCGCCACCGGCGGTCAGCCCGCGGGTATCGCTGGAGGCCGCCAACACGCGGCGCATTCGAGGCTGGCGCGCCCAGCATTGGCTTCAACATCGCGCTACCGCAGGAACAGCGACCAGACGCCTTACATCACCCCGGGCTCAGCTTCAGTTCCACTACTTCGCCATGCGCAAGATGCACCTCCGCCATGCGCGCCGCGGCGACTGGCGATCTTTCCAGCGGCTTTGGCACCCTGGACGAGCTATTCGAGGGCTACTCACTGCCTACAGCAGACGCGGAAGGCGCCGCCGGCTCAATCGTCTCTCTTCGGCGAAACCTACTGGCGCAAGCTGATCAATTTCCAGATGTTGGCCGAGGAGGGCATGATCTCGCCGGCGGATTTGCAGCTTTTCGAGTTTGCCGAGAGCGCCGAGCAGGATGGGCCTCACTTAGTTCGCCGCGGATTGCGGCGCCGAGTTCATCCCCGATCAAGGCAGAACGCACCGTACGAATGATGATGTGTCAACGTGACGCATTGATGTATGTCGATGGTTACGATCTGCGTCAGGGCCAATGCTGCGCGACAGCGCAGGGCTCGCCATGCTGCAGTGCCGTCCCTTCCCGTGCTCTCCTTGCGGTAGCAAGGCGCTCAGCCGCTCGAAGGAGGCATCTCCGTGTACAAGCGCATCCTGATCGCCCGATGGTTCCGCGCCTTGCCAAGAAAGCCCGAAGCAATGGGCCTCGAGCTCGCGAAGACGCTGAATGCCGAGGCCATCGCCGTTACGGTGACTGAGCCGGCGGAGGAAGCGCGTTATCCATGTCGGCGCTGGCCGAGCGCACTGATGTCCGACCCAATCGGCGGCTATGAGGAAAGCGTAAGTGGGCGGCGGTGTGAACCGGATTTTTTTCGCGTTGGCGAGACCGCGATGAGACTCTGGCATCGCCTGCAGGAACACTGTGGCATGTGAAGGACAAATATCCAGCCGATGGAATTGTCGAAACGCCGCGCTTGCGAGAACGGTTGCGACCTCATCACGTCATGTCCTCCCATGGCCGCCGAGGACTCTCCGGGGTCCTACTCGGCAGTCAAGCAAACAAAGTGGTGTCCCGCAGCGACGAGATCCCGTGCTGATCTGCACCGCTTAGTTTCGTTTAACTCGCGGAGCCAGCACGTGAGAACTGCAGTGCCGATGTTTCCGCACCAACCTTGCCACTGCGGTGCCGATGAAGCTGGCGCCATTGCTCTCCCACCAAGCCGCCGCGCGTCTCGCATCACCGAGGTCGCGCGTCGCCGCGCGGCCTCGACGCATCGCTCGCCATGCGCGCTCATATCACGGGCAAAGAGTATCGCACGGCGTCATCGACGAAAGCATTGCGCAAAAGGTTGGGCTATCGGGCCTGCAGATCGAGGAGATGTACCGGATCATGGCAATTGCCAACTATGAAGACCGGTTTGTCATCCCGACCAGTGCACCGGAGCTCGGTGAGGATGCCTACGACTTGCGCGGCTCCTGCCGGATTCTCCTTCGGCAACGGCTGCTCGGACGGCCGCACTGAAATGGGCCTGTTCGGTGCCCCGAAAAAGAAAGCCAAGACCCCGATGGAGGTGGCCTGATGCGCAGGACCTATAAAGGTGTTTATCTGCGCTGCTGACGTACCCGACCGCGGAATGCAGGCGGCGGTCCCAGATGCGCGCCGCGCTCGACGCCGAAGCACGCCTGCCGCCGAAGAACCGGGACCGTATCGACCGCATTTTGCGGGTGACGCTACTTCGACCTGCGGAGCGCTACGTTGCTGCTATTCGACCGCACCCGTGCGCTGTCGCCTGCATTTGTTTGAGCACGTGCACGGCGAAGCTGGATCGTGGCCGAGGCCATGGTCGACCTGAAGGCGCTCTACGAACAGCGACGGCCTGCAGCCACTGGCCTCAATGATTTGCCCGATCACTTGCCGCTGTTCCTCGAGTTCCTGTCCAGAGACCGCCGAAGCCGAGGCTCCGGGACCTGATCGAGCAGACGTCACACGTTCTGGAGGCCATCCGCCTCCGCCTCGAGCAGCGCAAAGTGTCTACGCGTCCGGTGTTCGCTTGCATCCAGGTCATTAGCGCGCAGCGTCCACGCAGGGCAGCCGATCAAGGTCCGACAGCGCCGATCTGCTTGATGGGCGGTGCTCCGGATCCGGTGCTGCCGCCGCCGCTCCCAGTGCGGCAAGGATGGCATTGTCTGCCAAGCTGCGGGCGGCAGGCGGCCCGCGCCCGCGAATGCCTCAGCGGGCCAAAGCGTCCTGTCGTCACCGCCAGCCAATCGAACCAGGGCCTGAGAGGACGCCATGCGCGACACCATCAATCATATCGTGTTCGGCTGGTATCCCTACCTGTGCCTCACCGTGTTGCTGCTCGGCTAGCCTGTTGCGCTCGATCGCGAGCAATAGACACCTGGAAGACGGGCTCCAGCCAGCTGCTGCGACGAGCGTCAGCTGATGTGGGGCTCGAACCTGTTCCATGTTGGCATTCTGGTGATCTTCTTCCGGCCATTTCGTCGGCTTGCTCACGCCGATCTGGTTTTCTGATGCCATCGGCTATCTCCCACGGTTTCAAGCAGCTGATGGCGATCTGGGTCGGTGGCCTCGCCGGAGCGTTCTCTGCCTCGATCGGCATCGCGCTTCTCAGCGTACCGAGCGACTGCTCGACCACGCATCCGCACCACCTCCTCCTTCGGCGACATCGCCATCCTGCTCATCCTGTTTGCCCAGCTGCGTCGGCCTGGCCATCATCCCAGTCGATCCATGCATCATCTCGACGGCCATGAGATGGTGAAGATTCATGAAGTTGGGCACAGGGTCATGCTGCTGCGACGGCAGACTGCCTGGACGTTGGTCGCCGATGCGCATCCCATATCTTCAGGCTCACCTGTTCCTAGGATGACGATCTACCTCTTGTCTTCCCTTCACCGCTACTGCGCGCCTTCAGTGCACCCATTTGTATCTTGGGCGCCGCGGCCGCCGAATTGTCCGCACGGCCGGCCGGCCGAGCCGACCAGCGCGCCGACCCGCCTGGCGCAGTCCGGCCGGAGGTGCGTCGATGAGCTGCTCCATCAGTCGGCGCTGACGCAGGCGCAGCCGGGAAAGCCGTGATCGGTCAACGGCGTTGTTATCGCCCACGACCTCATCTCGCGCGAGACGCAGAACCACCCAGCCTGGCTAATCCAGTTCTCGCCTGGACAGCCGCGACGCGATGCGCTTGTCGTCCGCGAGCTGTTGCTGCCGCGGAGGCCAGAACGCGACATCGGGCTTTGCGCCGAACCGCTGCGCGGATGGTCGCGTGATCCGGCGTGAGACCGAGCGGAGGCACTGGTTGCGCGCCGTGATCGAAACCCAGGTGCGCACACGCACCCGGATGGAAGCCTGCCGGCGCTACTGCGACGCCAACGCGGCCCGCTTTGTTCCGGAGATATCTTTGAATGCGCGCATATCTCGATCGCGGCGCGCTGCGACCTGATGACACGCGCCTTCACCACGGCCTGGCCGCAGCCAGACGCACAGTTACAGGCTATTTCAGCCAGACGTCGGAGCTGACCGGTGATTCAAACGTCGCTTTGCCTCCAGCATTCCGATTGCCCATCACGCGAGTGGGCGGCAACCTCGCCAGGTAGCCGACGGGCGTGACACGCCTGAATTCGAAGCGGCATTAGCGCGCGACGCCGGTGCAATCAGTCCAGTCGTCTCAAACCTCGTTGCGAGTTACCATCATTCGACTGGATCAGCATTTGTCAGATCAGATTGCTGCCTGCCGTTCGAGCTGGTGCACAGGAGATCGAGACCTGTCTGGCGGAACTGATCGCAGCGCACCACGCTGCCCGTCACCGTTCACGCTGCTCAGAGTCGGGCTTCAGAGTGATCGGCATCGAGTTTGCCACCGCCAGCAAGCCTCAATGTGCACCGAGAGCAGGCCAATGACACTCGGATCCATCATTGCTCGGCTCGGCGATGAAACCTTGCCGAGGAAACGCTCGCCGGTCCCGACGATATCGTGCTGCTGGCGCATCTGAGGGCCGCTGCCGATGCAGCGCAACAACCTGGCCGACTTCGCGGCCGCCCCTTGTCGGTCATTTCATGCAACACGCCGACGATGCGGCATGGCTGTGCACTGGTCACCGGCGGCGGCCCGCGCTTCCCGATCCCGCTCCGCCGCCAGTCTCCCCGCATGTTCTCAGCGGCGTTGCCCGTCGAGGCGAAGCGCACACCAACATCACATGCACACGCCCACGACCTGGCGGGTCCTGATGGCTACGACCGCCGAGCGCATGCGAGCCCCAGCGAGCCCTGCGATCCTCAGCTACAGGTTTAGGCCATTCTTTCTACTTGGTGCGATCTGGGCGGCGTCGGGCGTTGCCCTCTGGCTGCCAATGCCTCGGGCAGTACCCTCACCTGGTTCCAATGGCTTTCTCGCCACTGAATAGCGCGCTCGTCTATGGCTACGTGTGCCGATCCATCGTTACCGGCTTTCTGCTAACGGCTATCCCAAACTGGACGGGCCGCCTTCCGGTCACTGGCGGACCGCTGCTGGCGCTGATCGCCACCTGTGCGGCGGCCGGCCGACTGGCGATCCTTGCTTCGGCTCGAATAGGTGCACCGCTGCGCTCTGGTCGATCCTTCTCTGTTTCTCGGGTGCCGCAGGCTGGTGTCATCGCGCGCAAGATTGCTGCAGGACGCAACGTGCGCAATAGTCACCCTAGCTCTGGTGGCGCCACCGTTATTGGTCCGGCAACGCAGCACTTGTTGCATTGGAAGGCAGTGACCGCACGCCGGCGGCAGCTGCAACATGCGCGGTTGGCATCGGCGTCATCGTCGTTGCTGATCACTCGATCGGTGGCCGCATCATCAAGCTTCGCCCCGCAGGTGGCCTCGTTCCAACCACCCGGATGGCTGCCGGCCCCTACGGACGTTTCTGAGTTGTCTGCCTTGGCGCAGGCGCGTTGGCCATGCTTGCTGTTGTCACCACCGACCACCGGCCGGCCAGGCCGCCAGCAGACGCCGCTGCAAGGCGAGGTGGCGCATTCCCGGGAGAAGGCTTTTATGCGAAAACTACAAGCAATCGTTGCACTCTGACCATCCAGCGGGGCTAGGGCCACCCTGCCGACCACAAGATTAGCAGCAAAACCCCAGTAAGATCATGCGACTTCAAATCATGCTGCTCGCCCGTCATACCTCACAAAGAGGCCGGCGATGATCAGTGCGATCCCCTGCAGATCCCTTCACTGAACCCCGCGATGATCATCAGCTGCGATCTCTCCACTCTCTGGTTGGGTTTGAATGGCCACCGAGGCTGGCGCTTCCGATTGGGTCCAAGTTCGCGATGGTTGTCGGTGCCGAGTATTGGGCGACACGTCCCCTGATAACGCATCAGGTGAGTTCTCACGGCTCCGTGCCAAGTGCTAGAAACGCAGACCGCGTTACGCGAACCATTGACACAGATCAAATCAGTGCCCTGCCAACACGAAGAATTGCCCCACGATAGCTCCGGTGCGTGCTCTCCGCAGCACCAACCATCATGCCGCTTAAAAAGATGCCGGCTCGCCGCCGGGAAACAGGAAATTCCCCACCAAGCGCCAGTATGCCGACACCGCCGTGACGTGGTCGCGTCCTAAGTCCTCGTAGCCGGCGTTTGCCCTCGGCATTTGCATCGTCTTCTAGTTCATTCCTTGCTTGACCATTCCTCGCCCAACCCACGTGGACCGAGGCGCCGGCGCGTCGGGAACGGTCAAGAATTGGCGCGTCGGTCCCCGCGATGGCTCAAACCACTGACCACTCGAGCACGACGGCACGCTTGCTGTGGTTGGATGACGAAGTTCGAAGGTAGTAGCGTCGCTTCAGCGGGGGGCAGCCCAGAAGGGTCACGTCACTATCCCTCGGTTGGCACAGTTAGCCCCACCTATTTTGCGGACTGCCATGGTGGCCTACAGTAGTCCCCGAGCAATTTGTTTCTCGGGAGCGTGCTCTATGTCCCCGTCAAGAGATTACGTCAGTGGCCGCCGCAGCCTTTTTGTTTGTTGTTCTCGGAGTACGTGGGCTTGCAGCCGCCCAGTTCGGCTTATCCGACCCGGGCATGGGCGAAGCGCGGCTCACCGGCACTGAAACTCGCCCAGAGCCGGGCGAGCCTGGTGGAGAAGACTTGCGAGCCCGTGCCGCACTCGGTTGGTGTGGCGGGCGACAGCAACGACAAAGGCTCTGCCGTTTCCGGCCTCCATGCGCAGCATCCGGGTTTCGCCTGCGGCCAGCATCCTGTGCGCGGCGTCGCCTGCACCACGAGAGAAACTGCGCTTCACTCTCTTGGAGGTCGAGATCCACAGCAGTTGTGGCGTCTAGCGCCGAGCTCGATAAAACCGGGGAGAGGTGGCCGACCAGCACGCCAGCTGTAACCCTGTCGTCGACGTTGGCGACGCTCGGAAAGGACTTGCCTACGCGCAGCGGGTTTGCTCAGGCTGCACCACAATGTCTTGCGCACTGGATACCGCTTCGCCGAATCCGCGAGGCTCCGGCCTTTTTAAGAAGGTCGCCAATACTCCGGGAATGTCTCATCACCGCCACTCACGGTTTGGTCACGAACAGCCACGTCCGACCATGCTAACCTCGGTGAATCGGGCGCCGCAGAACTCTCGGATGGCCTGGTGCTTACGTCGCATCAGCTTGCGTGACCGCTAACATCTGCGCACGGCCTGCTATGTGCTCGCGGATAGATTTCAGAACGGTTTGGAACAGCGGAAGGGCACTCCAGTCTGCCACCGGAAGCGCTCGCAGCCGCGGGCGGCGGGTTTTTGCGTAAGCCTGGGCGTAGCTCTGCGGCGTTATGTGCAAAACGTCTTCTGTGCGCATCCTCGTCGGCAATCCGTTCGGAACGCTCAGGCATGTCAGGCGGCGCGCTGCGGCTGCTGTTGGCGAAAGTGGCAAGCTGGCACAAAGTCAGGACGACGCAGTTGTATTCGCCCTGCTATGTCCTCCCATTCTCCCATCCCCTCGGCTCCGAGTGGGAGAATGTTAACCAGCAGCACCGGAGCGCACAGAAGAACGTGGGCGGCGTCGACGGCAATGACATACGCAATGCCGCCGCTCGTACCCCTCGGCAGAGCAAGACCAAGCGCAAAAGTGACGACTAACGCCGCTCCCGTTCTAGGTCCTTAGCCGCTCACCGGCGGCGTTCAAGTTGCGACAACCCAACTCAACATTTGAATGCTCACACGGCTTCCGATTTATACCGCGATACCAGCACCCCCTTCTCGCGCTTTGGTAAGAGGCGGTAAACAGTCATTGTCGCTCCCGTTATTGTCAGTCCTCCATTGCCAGCAGCGCGTTGCGCCGCAGGCAAGTGCGGTGGCTTCGACCGCTTCAAAAGTAACGCCGCTATCGTTCATTCATAGATCTCCAGCTGGCACTAATTCCTGGTCAACACGCCCACGATTGCTCATGGGCGGCGGCGCTCGTCCTTGATCCAGCCGCTCGGTCTGTCCGGCTTGCCGGTGAACGTACCCGCGAAGAAAGGCGGAAAGAGGCCATAAGCGGTTTCCAGCTGCGGCGGCAAGGCATCCTCCGGCACCAGTAAGAACGCTGAATGCGCCTTCGCCGTAGTCCACGGCAATCCATGCTACAGCCGCTACCTCTCACGGTCAGCAGGCCAATTCCTAATTCACGGGAACCGTTCATTTCCCCTCGCTTTCATAAGTCCCCTGAGCAGGTGGACGATCGTCACTGGCACTGCGATTTACCCCGTCGGGCGCGTGCGCCGGGAAGCCTCCCTGGTTCATAGTCGGCCGACGGACGGGGGCTGACGCTGGTTTGTTCCTCGTCACACCACTGAACTCAGTCGGAAATCGTACATTTGTCAGGAGACGCTCTAGGGCCAGAGGCATCCGCTCACCACTTTGGGTTGGTTTTCCTCTGTGCTAATCGACGTCGGGGACGACGAGAATACGGGAAGAGGGCGGCGAAGGTCGGTGCGTGTCATGACACGCATCGCTCACCGTTGATGACAACTTATCTAGCCAACGCCAGGGTCGGCAGGCTCGAGAAGTGCGTGAAACGCCAATTGGGTGAGAACGCGCTCGACATATTGATCGGCGGCTTGCTCGAGCGCTGCATCATTTTGGCCCAAAGGCCAACCCTACCGGCGGCGCCATGCCATTCGTTTTGAGTCGCGGCCCGCAAGGTCGGCGCCTATTAGTACCGTCAGAGTGTGACCAATTCCATGGGCGCCACTCTAAGAGGAACTGGCAAATGATTGAGCGAAGTGAGCCAGGTTGCTTGCCCGCAGCCTCGATTCGATGCCAGCGACCACATTTTGGGGTACTCTGCATCGGCGCGTCCGACTGTTGTGGGTAGAGTCGACGCGGTAGCTTGGCCGGCTACGACTAAGGCAAAGAGAGCTGCAGATGCGCGCAACACTCCGATGGCAGGTCTTCGGTTAGCTGCTCCAACCTGAGCGTGGCCGGATAGGCCTGGGCCAGCCGCTGAAGGGCGATACGCACCGAATGGTGTTGGTGTTTTCCGTCTGACCTTGCTCATCTTTGTCTGCGGAAAACTTCTCGGTTCTCTCTGGGGCGGCGGACACGCGGATGCCACCTGCGAAATGCAGTCCACGCAGTCGTTCAAGCTCCGATTGCGCTTCCACGTGTCTTGCATGCTGCGATCTGACTAGAACGGAACGGCGAAAGGTTCCGCCCTCGTCAAGAAGTCGACGTACTGTTCCAAAGGCCATTGGGCTGGAACCGGCCAGCGATTTATTTACGCGGCGTCGTCGTCGGATCTCGAATTTGCGGGATCGAGGAGTTAAGATCGCCACCTCACAAAGAAAACTCAAACCGTATTTTCCGGCTCGCGTTCCACAAACTCGGGAAAGTAGCATGGGGCATTGTCGGGGACGAGGAATTCACCCAGGATGTAGGCTGTCATGGTCACTGCGCTGCGATAACTTGGCTTCGCTACGCAGCAGTGAGGCCATAGGGTTCACCGTCTCGCTCGCTGACGTAGCGATCGATGTCCCAGCACACCTGCGCGCTTGCTACTCAGCTCGAAGCGGTGGGCCCGCCTGGTACTCTACGGCGATGAGGCCAAATGTCTTCTTACAGTCATTGCGTAAGTGCCAGCCCGCGGAAGCACGTTATAGCCCCGGTCGTCGCCACGCCATCGCTCAGCGAGGGTTCTTCGCTCACATATGCGAAATCACCGCATCTTGGACTGTCTTTGGTACCCACAGCTAGACCACTCCATGGCAGATGACCACGTAATCGAACCTTTGTTCGAGGAGACTTGAGGCTCAGTTAAATCTCGGACCATGAAGCTCGATGTTGCTACAGACCAAAGACCCGCAATGCGGTTCTCCTTCTGCTCGATGTGCCGCTCCGGAACGATCGATACCGATGAGCGTAAGCATTTGCGAACCTAGCTGCTAAAGGGGATTATGCGTTCGCCACTACCGATGCGCAACCGAGCTCAAGGACGGAAGCCTCTTGCCGCAGGCGAGTGGCCCGCGGCCGAACGCAAATTGGCAGAGCGGCCAGACGCGAAGGTTGCGTATAAAGCAAACGGCAATCGATGGATGCGGAAGCAGATTGAAGTCTCCATCGGGCAGCGCTCTCTCTTGAGTGGCGTGATGGCCTCAGCTTGCATTCTTTGACCCATGCTCTAACCCGGTGCAGATACGTGCGTCGCCGGGCGACTGGTGCCGTCGGTCAAACCTGGCGATAGAACGCCTGTTGAAGGTTCGTTTGGTCAATGGCTGCTGCAACGGACGATCAAAAGCCTGGCGAAGTCACTTGACTGTTTCCATGTCGAATGCCCGATGCACGCGTTGCCCACTTAAACGCAAATCGCACGGCCGCTCACCCGCTCAGCAGCCTAGCCAACGTGCTGCAACCCGCGCGGTGGCTTGACTCCCCAGAATCCGGCGTTCCCAGCAGGCGGCGCTCTCGCGGGTCGCAAATACGCGCTCCGTGCACAGCGATCGTGGAGTGAAATTGTCGTTGTTCTGGCGGCGTCGGGTTTATGGCACAGCAGCGCCCGAACAGGGCGGCGGCGACTACGCTTTATTTCCGAAGCCTGGCTGCCGGTCAGCGCCGTGATGCCTGGTTGTCTCGGACGCGCGCATGTGACTTGCCAGCGCTTCCGCGCGTGTCCCTCTCACTGTCCACGGAAATAAACAACAGAACCTTGAGGCGTTGGGCGTCCGCTCCGAGGCTCTCGAGCATCGTTGGACATTTCCAGGGAGGCGTGGTCGGACAAACGTCGGAGGCAGTGGGTGTAGCCGAACACTACACCGAAAGGCCGGTCTTGCAGTGTCTGCCGCGGTAAGATGGGTGCCGTCCTGGGCGGTCAACGCCATCAGGGGCTCTAATGCGACCGCTGCCGCGCGCCCTCGAATGCGCATCGATTAGGGCGTTGATGAGATCGGCGGCGTCATTCTCACGTAAGCAATGCCGATATAGGGCATCTCGCAATCACCCGGGTATTTCAACCGCGCTGCCAGCGCCAGCTGATCGAAGGTCACTCACGCGCCCGCATTTTGATGGGGTCGACGAGGAAATCGGTGATCCAAGCGCGGCTGCGGCGCGTGGTCAAACCATCGAGATCGGGGCCGACGCGGTCGCCGTTGCCGACAGTGTGGCAGCCGGCGCATAGCTTGGCGAACATGGCCGAGCCGGCCTGTCGGCCTCTCCATCACGTAGCCCGTGTCATAGTGCACTGTCTTCGCCACAGGGGCGGCGGCAATTCTGGGCGACAGGCGTACTGTTTATCTGGCAGGTCGCTGGACCTCTCCGCGCCATTTCGGATCCATGGCCTTTGATCGCGCCGACGAAATGGTCGAGGTCGCCCAGCGCATTTTCGCGCTGCCATTCGCCGGTGGCACCGTTGCCGAGCACCACGTCGTTGCGGTGATCGATGACGTCCGCGCCGGCGATCGCCGAACTTGTAGCGGATCTCCTGAATGTCCTCCGGCAGACCGGTCAGGAACAGCCAGCCCGGGCCGGCGTGGAAGAGCGTCGGCGTACTGCTTCGAGCGCTGCGGCGTGTCGCGTTCCGGCTCGATGCTGATCGATAGAAAGAAGATATCGCGGCCGAGCCGGTCGCCGCAGCTTGTCCTCGCGCCTCGCCGAGCCTGCGCCGTCGCCAGCGGGCAGATGTCCTTGCAGCTCGTGTAGATGAAGCTCAGGACAACGATCTTATCCTTGATGAGATCGTCGTAGAAATTGAGGGTCTTGCCGTCCTGGGTGACGACAGGGACGTTGGGGACGTAGTCTTTGCCCCAGCGCCCAGCCTGCGCACTGCCATGGCGCCCAACATGCAGGGCTGCCAGCACCAGCAACGCCCGCCAAGCAAAGCCGCCGCATGGTCCCTCCACGAAAACGAGTCGCCGGGGCGCCATCCGCTGACGCCCCGGCGCGTTCGCCTTGGCCCGGCACAACGCTCTGGTCGACCGCTGCCAGGTCCGAACAGGTCCGGCCGCTGGGCTGGATCGCCTTCCGGCAGGATCTCCGGCGTGGTGAAGAGACACGCCATCAGGTGTCGGGTTCGGCGTTGCGGTCACGGCCGTTTGCGGTGAGCCCGCCACGCCGCTCAGTAGCTGGATGCGCATGAGCAGAGGCGAAGTCCTCGTGCACCGTGTTGTGGCAGTGGTTGACGTAGGAGCCGCCATACTCGCCGAACTGGATCTGGAACTGCACCTGGCCGGCCGGCCGCAGGCGCCAGACGTCCTTGCGCACCAGCTTCTCCGGTTGCCGGTAGCATCGCCGGTCGCCGCGGTTCATGGTGATGCCTTCCTCGAAGTGGAGGTGGATCGGGTGATCCCAGCCGCCGCCCTCGTTGATGTAGGTCCAGTGCTCGATCTCACCGGCCTTCGGGTAGACCATCGACACGCGGTTGGCGTTCATCGAGTGCGAAGTCCGGCCGTTGACGCTGATGGTCCAGGGAAGCTGAACACCACTTCCGAGCAGTCGGGCGTGCACTGCCCGGTGACCGGATCGCGCGAGATCGCCGTTTTGTACGCGGCCAAAGCTCGACCACGCGCGTGCGCACCGGCGTCACGATCGGGATCTGATCGGTGAGTTTGAGTCGGCACCACGCTCTTGTCGTTGGTCCCACAGCTGTTGGCCGTGGTCAGGGTGACCCCGGGCACGTCCACGCTCTGGCACCGAGCCGACGACCCGGAACTGCAGCATGGCGCCGAGCACCGGATCGGCGCACATCGCCCTGCATGGCCTGCGCCAGGGTCACGCGCCGCATCGGGCTTGTTGCCGCTGGTCTGCTTCAAGACATTGACGAGGTGCAGCCTGTCGCCGATGCGGAACCTGCGAGAAGTCGACGACGATGTCGTAGCGCTCGGCGATGCCCTGCTCGTCGAGGCTCGGTCAGCGTGATCGGGTTGACCACCAGGTTGCCGTCGTTGGCAGATGAACTGGAACGGGCACCGCCGCTGCCGGTCGGGACCGGCAATGGCGAACTGGAAGAAGCGCGACATGCAGGCGTTGAGGATGCGGAAGCGATACTTCCGCGGCAGCACCTCCATGAACGGGGCATAGCTGAAGTTGACCAGCGGCAGGTCGCCGATCATGCCGTCGGTGGTGAAGATGTCGAAGAAGTAGCTGACCCGTCCTGATCAAGGGTCCGCATCCGACATGATCAGGTTGACGTCGAAGTCGATGTTGCCGAAGTCCAAGAGCTTGCCGCTCGGCAGGCGCAGGTTGGTGCCGTCAGATGAGCGCCTTCGTTGCCACGGTCCTTGGCCGCTGTAATAGTTGATCATCATGAGCATGCCTTTGTAGACATTCTCGGCCGTGAAGAAGAACCGGTGGTCGTGGGCCCACATGGTTCCTGGATACTCACGGTAGTCGCCGGGCACCGGGTTGATGCCGCCGTTGCCGTCCGGGCCGCCGGTCGTCGGTGATCAGTCGCCGCCGGTGTTGATCTTGTCGCGGCGGGCGAGCGTGGTGCTCCAGCGGTAGTCGTAGAAGGTGCCGGGAAGTGATGCACGTTGGCGGCGCCATCGCTTTCCGCGCCGTTGTGGGCGTTGTGGAAATGCAGTTGGTGCTCGTTGCGCCCGAAGCCGCCGTTCTGGGTGCGATCGACCGGCAAGTTGTTGTAGATGCGGGTGATGATCGGCTCACCGTAGCGACCCTTGATCAGGGGCGGCGGCATGGTGCCCGAGGGCGTATTGGAATCGCGTATGGCCGGTGGCATAGGTCCAGACGGCGTTTGGCGCTCAGGAACGGCGCGCTGCCGTTGCCCGGACCGAAGAAGTTCTGTCCGGCTGCGACCTGCGCCCAGCGAGAAGACGTAGCCGACCTTGGGGAAGAACTCCTCCCAGCGCTGATGCGCAAAGATTTCTCCCGGCGGGCGTCCCTCCATCGGGCCCCGGCCGGTGATCGGATTGGTGAAGTCGGCGCTGGTCATGCCTGGTCGGCGGGTTGAGAATTCCGTGTGATAGGACGAGCCGCCGCGCATTGGGCTCATTGGCATAGCCGTGCCGCCGAACATCGGCGTCGATCTCCGATGCCGCGCGTGGAGCGGCGTGATCGGGAACCGGGTGCTGCAGGTTCAGACGGTTCATGCGGCTGGCGAGAATTTCTGGCGCACCGAACAGCGGGCTGCGCGGCGTCCCGGTGGGCACCGCGGCGAAGGCGCTGCGGGCCAATGGGCTCAGCCCGTTTTTGCAGGCGAGCGCACCGCTCGCGGTAAAGATGCCCCAACGGATCAGGTCGCGTCGCGTGTGACCTGGCCCAGGGCGCGGGCCTTGACGATCTCCGCCCGGTTGTCGCGGGCGCCGCTGGGCTTCTCTTTGCCGGATCCGCGATGCCTTAGGTGAAATGTACATTGCCTTTTCTCCTCAGCCAGAACGATGACTGCCCCAAACGGTTGACCAGACCTACAAAGATGAAGTCCTGCGATGTGATGATGTTTGCGCCCACCCCGTGACACCCGTCAACGTGATGTGCTGGGTGCCGTCGATGGTGATCACCGTATTGCCGGCGCTCACGGCGAAGCTGACGTGCGCGCCAAAATTGCCGGCGTTGATGTCCGGTGCGTAGGCGGAGAGATCGAGCAGATCCTGACCGCCGGTCGGGTTGGCATCGAAATCGGTGATGACGTCGTTGCCGAAATTCGCGTTGAACACGAACACGTCGTTGCCGGTACCGCCGGTCATGGTGTCGTTGCCAGCACCGCCGATCATGGTGTCGTTGCCGCCCAGGCCGCTCAGCACGTTGTTGCCGCCAGCCCGTATCGGCGATGACGTTGGCAAGCGCGTTGCCGGTGCCGTTGATGGCGGCGAGCGCCGTCAGGTTCAGGTTCTCCACGTTGGCACCAAGCGTGAAGGTGACGGTGCTGTTCACCGTATCGGTGCCGGCACCAGCCCTTCCGTGACGGTGTCGCCAGCGCCGACGAAGTAGGTGTCATTGCCGAGCGCCGCCGGCCAGGATGTTGGCCGCCGCATCGCCCGTGAGCGTGTCGTTGCCCGTACCACCGGTGACGTTCTCGACGCCCAGCAGGGATGGCAAAGCCGGAGGCGGTGTGGGCCGTCAGGTCCACGCTGACGTCGACGGTGGTGCCGGCGTAGCTCAGCGTATCGGTTCCGCCCGCCAGGTCGGCCGTGATGCTTTCGATGCTGCTGATCGTGCCGCCCGTAAACGAGGTGATCGAGGTGCCATCGAAGACCACGCTCAGGGCATCGTTGCCGGCGGTGCCGGTGATGCTGAGCGGATCGGCTCCGGTGCCGCCGCTGTAGGAGTCGACGCCGTCGCCGAAGGCGTAGCTGAAGCTGTCGTTGCCGTCGCCGCCCAAGCAGCGTATCGTTGCCGGCTCCCGCCGACGATCGTGTCGTTGCCGGCCCCGCCGTCGATCGAGTCCGGTGCCAATGCCGCCGAACAGCTGGTCGTTACCGTCTCCACCAAGGAGGGTGTCGTTGCCCGAGCCACCGTCGATGCTGTCGTTGCCGAGGCCGGCACCGCCATCGAGCACGTTGTTGCCCGTCGAGCCGGTGATGCTGTCGCTGCCCAGACCGCCGATCACGTTCTCGAGCGTCACCAGCACGTCCTCGACCGGGGCCGCGGCGGAGCCACGCTGGGTCGTCCCGGTGGCGAGATTGATGACCAGGGCATCCGTCTCGCCGACGTAGGAGACGGTATCGGTACCGGCACCGCCGGTCAGGGTGTCGACGCCCAGTCCACCGACTGAGCGTGTCGTTGCCGTTGCCGCCAGTCGAGCGCATTGGCGAGGCCATCGCCGATCAGCGTATCGCCACCAGCGCCGCCGATGACGTTCTCGATGCCGGTGATGGAGGTGAAGCCCGAGGCGCTGTGTGGTCGCCAGGTTGACGGTCACGCCCGCGGTCGCTGGTGCCGTAGCTCAGGGTATCGCTGCCGCCCAAGAGGTCGGCCGTGATGATCTCGACGCCGGAGAGCGTGCCGCCGGCGAACCCCGATCAGCACCGTGCCGTCGAAGGCCACGGTCAAGGTGTCGGCAGCCGCCGTACCGGTGATGTTCGAGCGTATCCAGCCCGACATCACCGATCACCGTGTCGGCCCCATCCCTATCGTATAGAGGATGAGATCGTTGCCGGCGCCGGCATTGATCACGTCATTGCCCGTGCCGCCTGTGATGGTGTCATTGCCGCCAAGGCCGGACAGGCTATCAGCGCCGGCAAGACCACTGATAATGTCCTCTTCGTTTGTCGGCAGCGGTTGACCAGCCACGGTCGTCGTTGCGTTGACCGTGTTGGCGGCGGCCGTTCCGGTGATGGTCACGCCCGCAACGTTGGTGACGGTGACCGCGATCGCCTGCGTATCGATCAGGCTGCCATCGGAGGCCTGCACGAGCACGTCGTAGACATTGTTTGCGCCTGCATCCGTCGGCGCTTCGAAGTCGGGCGCCGTGAGGAAGGACAAGGCGCCCGTCGTCGGCATTGATCGTGAACTTGCTCGGCGTCTGCGCCGGCAAGGCTAAAGGCTCAGCGTTGGCTCCAGCATCTGGATCGGTGGCCGTAACGGTGGTGACGGCCGTGCTGTTCTCAGCCACCGAGATCGCGGCGGTCGCGCCAGCCGCCGTTCGAGGTGATGGCCGGCGCCTCGTTGACGTTGGTCACGGTGACCGCGATCGCCTGGGTGTCGATCAAGCTGCCGTCAGACGCCTGCACGACGACATCGTAGGATGTTGTCCGCTGCCGGCATCCGTCAGGGCTTCGAGAATTCGGTGCGGTGGCGAACGACAGGCGCACCCGTCGATGGATTGATGCTGAACTTATCCGCGTCGGCGCCGCCTGAGATGCTGAACGTCAGCGTCGTTGGGGCGTCGGCATCCGGTGGCCGTCACGGTTGTGACAGCCGTGCTGTTTTTCAGCAACCGACACCGCCGCCGTTGCGTCGGCGCCATCGGAAGGTAATGACCGGCGCATGATTGGCGTGCGGCAGCACATTGATGGTGAAGGTGTCGGTGACGGCCAATCCCTGTGCATCGGTTGCTTTGACGCGGATGTCGATGGTGCCGAAGAAGCCAGCCGGTGGCGTGCCGGTGATGACGCCGCCGGTGACGCCGCCGCGCCGTCCGGAGTAGTTGCGAAGGTTAGCGCCCACCGTCGAAAGAGCACTCCCGTCCGCCAACGTCGCCGTGTAAGATCAGGTTAGCGGCCGGGGTCTGATCGTCGGTAAAGGTGGTGACGAGCGGCAGGAACAGCGTCATCGCCTGGTCCTGTTGTGCCGAGGGTATCAAAATAGTCCGTTCTCGGCGACCTGCGTCACGACGGTCGGGGCGTGGTTGACGGCTGGATCGGTCACCAAAGAGAGGCCGTCGGAGCCGAGAACACCGTCTCCTTGACACCCAACCCGTCGATGAAGCTCGCCACAACACGCAGTGCGAAACCAACGTAGAAATCTGTCGGCACGAACGTCGGCTCCAGTTGCGCCGGCAATATCGACCCACTGCGACGTGCCGCCGGGCGCCAGCAATGATCTGGTACTGCCATTTGGAAGTTCAGGTCTTGCAGCGGGATATCGCCGCGTTCAGGCCCGAAGGTGCCGGCAACGAGCACGCCGTTAACGCGTTACGCCTTCGAAGTCGTTGATTGTGCTTGCGGCCGTGAGGGTATTGCCGACTGCCGGCGCCGCATTGTCGATGGTCAGCGCGCCCTGGGCAGCTAGATCAGCCACCGGCGCACCAGTGAATAAACCGGTGTCGAATGTCAACGTCGGCGAACTGGAGCCGCTCGATATTGTGCAGGATATCGGTGCCGTCGCTCGCCCGCACCTGCCGTTGGCGTGATGTGCGTCACCCTCAGTACCGGGATTGCCGTCGGATCCGAAGAGAATATCGCCATTGGCATCCGTAGCCAGCTCGATGGTGTAAGCCGTCGAGACATCAGCGAACACGGCTGTGTCGATGTCACCAGCGCTGAGGACGCCGAAACCTACCGAAGCCGCTAAAAAGTCGATGGCGCTCGTCGCCGAAGGTCGGTCCCTCGGCCTGGTCGAGTTAGGATCTGTCTGATAATCTGGCTACCGGCGAAGATGTTGCCGTTGGCATCACGGGTGAGCTCGACGTGCAGGCGGGCATCGCCGTCGATGATGTCGTTGCCGCCGCGGCCCTCGATGAAGTCGCTGCCGCCGCCGCCCAGCATGATGTTGCCGTCGGAGAACGCCACTGGTGTCCCGGTGCTGGCGCCTGGGAAGTAACGGTCGAGGCCATCGATCAGATCGACGTTGACGAGTTCGTTGAAGGTATCGACGCGCGCGACGTCGGTTCCTCTGAGGACGTCAGCGAATGCGGAGCCACTGGCAGCTTCGGTCTCGATAAAGAAGTCGCGCACGGCGTCCCCGGCCGGGGCCAATTGGTCGGGGATGAACTCGCGCCTCTCCATGTCGACGCTGACGCCATGGGTCTCGTTCTCCCACGACGCCCAGTCGAAGCCGAGCCGGCCGTAGAACTTGTCGAAGCCGCCCAGGCCGAGCATGATGTCGTCGCCCGAGAAGCCCACCATCTTGTCGCCCTGGTCGCCGCCATCCAGGACGTCGTTGCCGGAATACAGGGGCACCTGGCCGGTCGGCGCGCCGAACGTCGCCGACCAAGATGTCGGCGCCGATGCACGCCCTCCATCCAGTCGTCGCCCTCGTTGCCGAGCATCTCGTCGTCGCCCTCGTCGCCGAAGATGATGTCGTTGCCAGTGCCGCCACTGATACCGTCGCCGAGGATGCTGTTGCCGCCATGGATCAGATCGTCGCCGTCCTCACCGAAGATCTCATCGTCGCCCAGGCCGCCGTCGATGTTGTCGTTGCCGGTACCGCCATGGATGACATCGTCACCCGCGCTGTCGCGAATGATGTCATTGCCGGCGCCGCCGAAGAGGACGTCGTTGCCGTTGCCGCCGTCGAGCCAGTCGTCGCCACCATCCCCGTAGACGGTGTCGTCGTCGGCCTGGCCGGCGATCAACGTCGCGGCCCTCCCGTGCCGCCCAGCACCATGGTGTTTGCCGAAGAAGTTGTCGTCGCCCAGGAAGTGGACCTGAGTGTCGAAGGCGTGGTGTTGGCCATCGCCAAACAGCGCATCGACGTAATCGTCGGTCGGCACCTCGACCAGCAGGTTGCCGGTCACCGCGTTGCGCAGCCAGGTCGAAGAATCGAGGGGATCGATGGTGCCGGCCTCGACCACGTATTCCGGCGTCATGAAGATGTTGGCACTCAGATGATGCGTGCCGGTGTTGCGCATGATCAGGTCGGCGAACGTATTGCCCTCAATCTCCGTGCCGAAGTGAATGCCTTCAATGCGCGGCAGGTAATACAGACGGTCGCCGTCCTGGATCGCCTCCATCTGGTTCTCGAAGATGAAGTTGAAGGTGGAACCCAACAGGCCGCCGAACAGGTTCTGCTTCTCGGCCAGGCCGCCGATCCACAGGTCGACCGTGTCGAGGCCGGTGATCGAGCCGGTGCTCCACTGCGCATGCACCGCCAGCGGGTTGTTGATGTCGTTGGCGTACGCGCCCAGGCTGTGCATGAAGTCATAGGCGTCCTGGTCGAAGTTGGCGCTGCCAATCACGGCATTGGCCACCAGCTCGAGCGCGGCCGCCCGCTTGTCGAGCAACGTGTCCGCGCCGATGATGCTGGCATGCGTGCCGTAGGCCGCCACGAAGTTCACCAGCGAGCCCGCGTGCTTGAGGAACTGGCCGAACTCGTCCCAGCTGGCGTAGGGCTTCATCGTCGTGTCTTGGGTGCCGCCGGTATTGAGCTCGGTGAAGATCTGGTTGCGCACCAGGTTGAGCGGCGCCACGCCGGCGTCGCGGCCGCGCGCGAGGTTGATGGCGGCCAGGTCGAGCGGCAGGCCGAGCAGGTTGTTTCGCAGCGCGCCGGTGACGAACTCGTCGATCTCGTTGGCGACCTGGTTGACCGAGCCGAGCACGATCTCGCCGGTGGCGGTGGCGCCATGCGCGGCGAACTCGAGCGGATTGAGGAACGCATCGATCAGGCCGATCGCGTTCAGAACAGGCTGGCCGGTCGCCGGATCAATGACCGGCGTGCCATCAGCGCCGATCTCGTAGCGGTTGACGTTCTCGTCCAGCATCGAGTGGCCGAAGCGATAGACGGCGTGCGCGAACTCGGCCGTGATCGCCGGGTCGAGATGGATGTCGTTGTTGCCGAACAGATGGATGTTCGGCGACACCTTGCGCGCGAACTCCTCGAACACCAGGTGCTGGTACTGCGTCTCGGTGCTGAACTTGGCGACCTGGAACAGCCGTTCGCCATTCCATTCGTCGGCCTGGATGATGTGGATGGGATTGCCGTTGATGTCGACACCGTTGGCGACCGTGAGGTCGACGCCCGCCAGCACCCAATTGCCGGCAAACGACGTGTCGCCATTGTTGAGCTCGGCCTGGATCTGGGCCTTGACCTCGTCGATCTGGCGGTTGTGCTCGGCATGGAAGATGTCGTGGATCGCGGTCAGCGCGATGTTCTCGTTGGCGCGGCCGTCGCCGGCGACGTAGTGCGCGTCGAGCGGCTGAGTAGGCGAAATGTCGTTCAGGAAGGCGTGGCCGGTGCCCACCACCGTTCCGCCCAGCGCAACAGCGTCGTGCGAGGTTAAGACCCGCCGCAGTGCCTTCGACGAGAACGGTGATGTCGTCATTTGTTCCCGCGATGCCATCTACGCCATTGCTGGTGCGCACGACCACTTGCGCAAAGCCGTGGGTGCCGAGCATAACATTGCCGTAGGCGTCGGTCGCCAACAGCGGCACATCGCCGACATCCGCGTTGGTGAGCAGGAGGCCGAGCTTCAGCGCGTTCGCCTTGACATCGGCCCAGGTCGCCATGCTGTGACCGTCGGCGCCGGTCAGCAGCTCGCCCGTGGAGTGCAGCTTGCCGTCCGCGCCGGTGATGTAGTCGCGCAGGAAAACCTGATGCGAGGGATGCGAGGAGTAGGTCTGGTTCTGGTCGACGAACGGCGTCGTCGTGTTAGTGTTTTCGTGCAGGTCATCCGCCGTACCGATCAGGCCGTCGGCGCCGGCAAGGTTGGTTGGCCCGCGTCAGCACCATGAACTGCAGGGCGGGATTGGTGACCTCGTCGCCGGTGCCGGCAACGCCGTCCGGGCCCACCGTGATCAGCGGATCGTCCGGCTGTAGCGGGATGAACACCGTGCCGCTGCCACCCTTGGTCACCAGGTCGAGGCCGTGGTCGAAGAACTGGCCGAAGAAGGTGAACCAGGAGTTGAACGGCGCCGACAGGCTGGCGTCCGGCGTGACGTTGGGGATGAACAGGTTGCCGGCCGCGTCGACCGGCGGCTGGATCGCCGTGTTGCTCGGCAGGTATTGCAGGTTCGACAGATCGATCGGCAGGGGCCGGATCGAAGGCCGGGTTGAGAGCGCCCAGCACGAACATGGGGTTCGACAAATCGACCGGCAGCGTCGCATCAAAGTCCGGATTGAGCACGAAGATCTGCGACTGATACAGATAGCCGACCCCCGGGGTCGCAGCCGCCTGCGCTTCCAGCGCCGCCGGGTTGTTGGCGGTCTGGTCCGCTATCAGGTTGGAGATCACGCGCGGGGCCGCATCGACCACGTTGACGCCGAATACAGGGCCCGGCACCGTGCTCGCATACGTCGTGGTCATGACGTCGCCGTCGACGCCCGGGTTCGGATCGAAGATCGTGCCGTCGATGTTGACGGTAACGGTCCGGAAATACTGGATCCGTCACCCGCGGGAACACCTCGTCCGCCGCGCCGAACGTGCCCTGCCCTGGAACCGAGTTGTTGTTGGTCCCCGGATACCTCCCGCAAGCCAAACGCCAGATGCGGGCTAACCGGTGGCTGGTTGTTCTCAGCCATCAAAATCTGCTGCAGAACAAATTCCAGATCGATGCGGTTGAACTCAACGCCGGTGTGCTCCGACGTTGCAGCTGCATCCAGGGCGGCGGCGCCAGTCGAGATGCCATCGGTCGGCAGCACATTGATGGTGAAGGTGTCGGTGACAGCCAGTCCCTGTGCATCGGTTGCTGTGACACGGATGTCGATGGTGCCGAAGAAGCCAGCCGGTGGCGTGCCGGTGATGATGCCGCCGGTGACGCCGCCAGCGCCGTCCGGGGTGGTGACGAACTCCAAGCCCGCCGTCGCCAGCGCCGATCCATCCGCCAGCGTCGCCGTGTAGATCAGGTTGGCGGCCGGCGTCTGGTCGTCGGTGAAGGTGGTGACGAGCGGCAAGGACAGCGTGATCGGCTGGTCCTGGTGCGCCGTGGTATCGAACAGTCCGTTCTCAGCGACCTGCGTCACCACGGTGGGCGCGTGGTTGACGGCTGGATCGAACACCAGTGCCGCGGTCGGCGCCGAGAACAACCTTTCCGTGAATCCTGGCCGTCGGTGAAGCTCGCCACGACGCGCAGCGCATTGCCGACGTAGAAGTCGGTCGGCGCGAACGTTACCCCCGTGGCGCCATGGATATCGACCCACTGGGCGGTGCCACCGGGCGCGGCAATGATCTCATATTGCCACTGGTAGCTGATGGGACTGGCAATGCCGTCGGCGTCGACGATCGCGGCCGGATCGGCGGTCAGCACCTGCCCGACCTGAGCGGTACCATTGACAACAACGGTTCCGGTGGGAACGTTGTTGGTGCCGCCGATCGTCACGTCCGCGAATTGCAGCCGCTCGATATTGCGCAGCCGATCGGTGCCATCGGTGCCGACGTTGTCGGTGACGGTAATGAAACCCTGAGCATCCGGAGTGAAGTTGATCGTGTAGTCAGCAAGGTTGCCGGTGAACATGGCGGTGTCGATGTCACCGGGAGAGAGATCGAACAGGATCTCGCGGACGATCTGGCTACCGGCGAAGACGCGTTGCCGTTGGCATCGCGGGTCAGCTCGACGTGCAGGTAGGCATCGCCATCGATGATGTCGTTGCCGCCGCGGCCCTCGATGAAGTCGCCGCCGCCGCCGCCCAGCATGATGTTGCCGTCGGAGAACGCTACGGGACCTTCAGGGAAAAACTCCGCAAGACCAAAGATGAGGTTGACATTAATCAGCTCGTTGAAGGTATCGACGCGCGCGACGTCGGTTCCTCTGAGGACGTCAGCGAATGCGGAGCCACTGGCAGCTTCGGTCTCGATAAAGAAGTCGCGCACGGCGTCCCCGGCCGGGGCCAATTGGTCGGGGATGAACTCGCGCCTCTCCATGTCGACGCTGACGCCATGGGTCTCGTTCTCCCACGACGCCCAGTCGAAGCCGAGCCGGCCGTAGAACTTGTCGAAGCCGCCCAGGCCGAGCATGATGTCGTCGCCCGAGAAGCCCACCATCTTGTCGCCCTGGTCGCCGCCATCCAGGACGTCGTTGCCGGAATACAGGGGCACCTGGCCGGTGGGCGCGCCGACGTCGCCGACCAAGATGTCGGCGCCGATGCCGCCTCCATCCAGTCGTCGCCCTCGTTGCCGAGCATCTCATCGTCGCCCTCGTCGCCGAAGATGATGTCGTTGCCAGTGCCGCCACTGATACCGTCGCCGAGGATGCTGTTGCCGCCATGGATCAGATCGTCGCCGTCCTCACCGAAGATCTCCATCGTCGCCCAGGCCGCCGTCGATGTTGTCGTTGCCGGTACCGCCATGGATGACATCGTCACCCGCGCTGTCGCGAATGATGTCATTGCCGGCGCCGCCGAAGAGGACGTCGTTGCCGTTGCCGCCGTCGAGCCAGTCGTCGCCACCATCCCCGTAGACGGTGTCGTCGTCGGCCTGGCCGGCGATCAACACGTCGCGGCCCTCCGTGCCGCCCAGCACCATGGTGTTGCCGAAGAAGTTGTCGTCGCCCAGGAAGTGGACCTGAGTGTCGAAGGCGTGGTGTTGGCCATCGCCAAACAGCGCATCGACGTAATCGTCGGTCAGCACCTCGACCAGCAGGTTGCCGGTCACCGCGTTGCGCAGCCAGGTCGAAGAATCGAGGGGATCGATGGTGCCGGCCTCGACCACGTATTCCGGCGTCATGAAAATGTTGGCACTCAGATGATGCGTGCCGGTGTTGCGCATGATCAGGTCGGCGAACGTATTGCCCTCAATCTCCGTGCCGAAGTGAATGCCTTCAATGCGCGGCAGGTAATACAGACGGTCGCCGTCCTGGATCGCCTCCATCTGGTTCTCGAAGATGAAGTTGAAGGTGGAACCCAACAGGCCGCCGAACAGGTTCTGCTTCTCGGCCAGGCCGCCGATCCACAGGTCGACCGTGTCGAGGCCGGTGATCGAGCCGGTGCTCCACTGCGCATGCACCGCCAGCGGGTTGTTGATGTCGTTGGCGTACGCGCCCAGGCTGTGCATGAAGTCATAGGCGTCCTGGTCGAAGTTGGCGCTGCCAATCACGGCATTGGCCACCAGCTCGAGCGCGGCCGCCCGCTTGTCGAGCAACGTGTCCGCGCCGATGATGCTGGCATGCGTGCCGTAGGCCGCCACGAAGTTCACCAGCGAGCCCGCGTGCTTGAGGAACTGGCCGAACTCGTCCCAGCTGGCGTAGGGCTTCATCGTCGTGTCTTGGGTGCCGCCGGTATTGAGCTCGGTGAAGATCTGGTTGCGCACCAGGTTGAGCGGCGCCACGCCGGCGTCACGGCCGCGCGCGAGGTTGATGGCGGCCAGGTCGAGCGGCAGGCCGAGCAGGTTGTTTCGAGCGCGCCGGTGACGAACTCGTCGATCTCGTTGGCGACCTGGTTGACCGAGCCGAGCACGATCTCGCCGGTGGCGGTGGCGCCATGCGCGGCGAACTCGAGCGGATTGAGGAACGCATCGATCAGGCCGATCGCGTTCAGAACAGGCTGGCCGGTCGCCGGATCAATGACCGGCGTGCCATCAGCGCCGATCTCGTAGCGGTTGACGTTCTCGTCCAGCATCGAGTGGCCGAAGCGATAGACGGCGTGCGCGAACTCGGCCGTGATCGCCGGGTCGAGATGGATGTCGTTGTTGCCGAACAGATGGATGTTCGGCGACACCTTGCGCGCGAACTCCTCGAACACCAGGTGCTGGTACTGCGTCTCGGTGCTGAACTTGGCGACCTGGAACAGCCGTTCGCCATTCCATTCGTCGGCCTGGATGATGTGGACGGGATTGCCGTTGATGTCGACACCGTTGGCGACCGTGAGGTCGACGCCCGCCAGCGCCCAATTGCCGGCAAACGACGTGTCGCCATTGTTGAGCTCGGCCTGGATCTGGGCCTTGACCTCGTCGATCTGGCGGTTGTGCTCGGCATGGAAGATGTCGTGGATCGCGGTCAGCGCGATGTTCTCGTTGGCGCGGCCGTCGCCGGCGACGTAGTGCGCGTCGAGCGGCTGAGTAGGCGAAATGTCGTTCAGGAAGGCGTGGCCGGTGCCCACCACCGTTCCGCCCAGCGCAACAGCGTCGTGCAGGTTAAGACCCGCCGCAGTGCCTTCGACGAGAACGGTGATGTCGTCATTTGTTCCCGCGATGCCATCTACGCCATTGCTGGTGCGCACGACCACTTGCGCAAAGCCGTGGGTGCCGAGCATAACATTGCCGTAGGCGTCGGTCGCCAACAGCGGCACATCGCCGACATCCGCGTTGGTGAGCAGGAGGCCGAGCTTCAGCGCGTTCGCCTTGACATCGGCCCAGGTCGCCATGCTGTGACCGTCGGCGCCGGTCAGCAGCTCGCCCGTGGAGTGCAGCTTGCCGTCCGCGCCGGTGATGTAGTCGCGCAGGAAAACCTGATGCGAGGGATGCGAGGAGTAGGTCTGGTTCTGGTCGACGAACGGCGTCGTCGTGTTAGTGTTTTCGTGCAGGTCATCCGCCGTACCGATCAGGCCGTCGGCGCCGGCAAGGTTGGTTGCCCGCGTCAACACCATGAACTGCAGGGCGGGATTGGTGACCTCGTCGCCGGTGCCGGCAACGCCGTCCGGGCCCACCGTGATCAGCGGATCGTCCGGCTGTAGCGGGATGAACACCGTGCCGCTGCCACCCTTGGTCACCAGGTCGAGGCCGTGGTCGAAGAACTGGCCGAAGAAGGTGAACCAGGAGTTGAACGGCGCCGACAGGCCGGCGTCCGGCGTGACGTTGGGGATGAACAGGTTGCCGGCCGCGTCGACCGGCGGCTGGATCGCCGTGTTGCTCGGCAGGTATTGCAGGTTCGACAGATCGATCGGCAGGGCCGGATCGAAGGCCGGGTTGAGAGCGCCCAGCACGAACATGGGGTTCGACAAATCGACCGGCAGCGTCGCATCAAAGTCCGGATTGAGCACGAAGATCTGCGACTGATACAGATAGCCGACCCCGGGGTCGCAGCCGCCTGCGCTTCCAGCGCCGCCGGGTTGTTGGCGGTCTGGTCCGCTATCAGGTTGGAGATCACGCGCGGGGCCGCATCGACCACGTTGACGCCGAATACAGGGCCCGGCACCGTGCTCGCATACGTCGTGGTCATGACGTCGCCGTCGACGCCCGGGTTCGGATCGAAAATCGTGCCGTCGATGTTGACGGTAACGGTCCGGAAATACGGATCCGTCACCCGCGGGAACACCTCGTCCGCCGCGCCGAACGTGCCCTGCCCCGGAACCGAGTTGTTGTTGGTCCCGGATACCTCCCGCAAGCCAAACGCCAGATGCGGGCTCACCGGTGGCTGGTTGTTCTCAGCCATCAAAATCTGCTGCAGAACAAATTCCAAATCCGTCCTGTTGAAGGTGACCACGGCCCACTCCCTGCCTCAATTGAACCCAGATCGACAACCCTGAAGCCGAGGCACGGAGGTACGGCGCCACGACTCTGCGTTCGTGACGGTGAACATCAGAAAAATTGGAAGTGCTGCTAGATACGAAAGGAAAGGTGCCGTATCAGGTCCGAAGCCCCCCTTTTCGACCCGATGAGAACTTTCGGACCGGTCAAAGACCATAAGCCTCAATACTGACTTTGGTCCGATAGCTCTCGGCGCATCTGGCCGGATGCCGGTGCCGCGCAGAACCCTCTCGTCACTCCAATATCTAGATCGCGAGAAGCTTAGGCGTCTTCGTCAAAGCAGCTGAGCACATCGAGGTGCCAAATCAGTGAAGTTGTTGTGCCGCCACGATTTTGCGCGCATCCGAGGAAGCTCCACGATAGCGACAGGGTGGAAGCTTCAGAAAGCGTCAAAGTCTTTGCCGTTATCGTGCGTTCGACGGCTTGATCAGCTCGGACGTCGGCCGCCGTTGCTGGGCACCACCAACACAGCCATGCGTTTGGTCGAGCTGTTCATCCTCTTTGGCCTCAATGACCACGCACGCACAGCCGCGGACGCCAAAGCGCATCATCCTTGATCTGGCTGCCGCCGATGGTGACTATGGATCATGGCCCTCAAATGCCTAATTCCTTGGCATGCTTCCTCGCGTGAAGCGCCGCTTGCAGGCGGTTTCGCACGCCCAATTTGCGGAAAACGCTGCTCAAATGGCGTTTCACCATTTTGGCGGTAAGCCCGAGCCGCAGTGCAATTTGCTGATTTGTCATGCCTTCTGCGAGGTGGCTAAGAACCTCCTTGTCACGGGTGCTTAGAAAGAAAAATCCTCCCTGGCAGCAACGGACTTTAACACCGCGTCGTTCCTGAGCAGGGTCGTAGCCAAAGTTCCAGAGATATATGGTTGCCCGTTGTGAACACCTTCGAGTGCCCGAACGAGCTCGGTCGCACCCACACCTTTGAGAATGCAACCATGGACGCCCAGCCGCCACACCTCCTCGATATGTTCTTTCTCGTCGGACGCCGTCAATATCACAAAGCGTGACTCAGGATGGGATCCTCAACAACCAGTGCGATTTTCTCACTCTCCGCACCGGCGATTTTGATGTCGAACAAGACAATATCTGGCTTGCTTTTGCCAATGACCCGATCGGCCTCCTCCATTGTTTCGTCCTCTGCCACCACCATCAGCTTTGTCCCCTCAAGGCATCAACGATCCCGCGGCGAAACAATGCATACCCGTCGAAAACAGCGACGCGGATGGGTTTAATCATTGAGCTGCTCCGGATCCTGTAGCTCAATTTTGGCCGTGTACGTGACAGTTTCAACCGATGATTTGATAAACAGCGTGCCCCCAATCGACTCGACCTCGTCCCGGAGGGCTTCTAGCCATTTCCCGCCACTCACCAGATCAGCACGGCGTTGCAACCGATCTACACAGATTTCCACCTTTATGAAATTATTATCCTCCCATGCTCTAAGAAATTGCGGACTTGTCTTATCGCACACGGCCACAAGTGTCTCTAAAACAAATTTGTACACGCATGCCTTCACCGGAAAGAGCACACGTAATGGGAGCCGCGCAATATCGCGATCAACGCAAACTCCCGTTCGGAGCTCATGGCGGCGAGCGGCTATATCAATTGTTTCAGCAAGCGATAATGTGTTAATCCGCGAAGGGATCAAAGTTTCGGTAAGGCTTATTATTTCTTCTAACGCACAATCTAGAGCCGAGCGAATAGCCTCTACGTCTTTCGCCTCGGCGGGGGCGCCGAGTTTTGCGATCATTTCTCGCACCGGGTCGAGCTTTAGCAGCGCAAGGCCGACAAGTTGCACCGGTCCGCTGTGGAGTTCACTTGCCACACGCTGCATGTGCCTTTCGTTAATTTGACAAACGCGCCTGTTGGCGCCAATCAATCGCGTCCTGAACTCGTCATTTTCGCGCTTACCCCTTTTGAGCGCCAAAAATAAAAGCAAGGTCATCCCAATTGCCATTGCAGCAAAGATGGACCAGACGATCTCCTTAACTTTGCGGATTTCCAGAAGGAGATCGGTTGCGATTTCATGCGTCTCGGCAAGGGCAAAAATGCGACCGGTTACCGCCTCACGTAAGGGTGCATAAACCTCAAGAATTGGGAGATTCAATTCCTTCGTGGGTGCATCGTCATCGCTATCAAGCTGATTTATTTCCGCGGCAACTGCACCATTCCAGGCCTGCTCCCGTGATAAAGAAGGAGCAAACTCTTTGCCTATCACCTCGGGACTGTTACTGTAAATTATGTGATTTCCAACCCAGATCCGGAAACTTACGATTGGCCTTTTGATGACTGTAGGGGCAAATATGCTATCCAATTCACGTCTCTTGGCGTCGGAGAGAGTGGATCGGCGAGCCGTTTCCTGAATCAGAGGGGCCACAACGCTATCTGAGTATAGTGCGGCGCCAGCGGCGAACTTGTCTACCACAGCTTCTGCCAGCTGATCGGCAACAAGGCTGGCTAAACCAGCTAGCGCGATGACCAATGTGACGGCCGCAGCGGCTGCGAACTTGTATGATAAACAAGTATGTTGCCATAGTGCCCTAGCGTGGAAGGCCGGCTGCAGGCAATGGCGTGCGAGGATTGTTGCAATCATCTTACTAACTCAGGACGAACGGTGCTGCCGGATCGATTCTGCGGTGGAAGATTAGTACTACAATGGGCTGCCGACACTTTCCATAGCCCATCTAACAAATGCGTGTGGCGTGCCGAGATCGTGCCCGCGACGGCCGATGACCTCGGCGCCGATCAGCTGCAGATCTCGCGCGTGTTGCGGCGACGAGCCGGTCGACGGCCGCTGGCGTGAAGGCCAGCAGAAGGGCACGTCTCGCATTCTGGCGGCGAGGCGGATTATTGGTGATCGGCGGCGCGCTGCCATGGCTAGTCGCTCGGCAATATCCAACATATCCGTTCCAGGCCAATCGGGGTCGCTCTAAGCCGGCGATCACTATGTCGGCAGCGCGTGCATACTGCAGGGGCTCGATCGCCGACCCCAAATGCAACTGCTTCTCGTTATTCACTGACGAAGCCTAACCGCGCGTCGCATTCTCGAACGCGGACCTCATGCAGGATTTTCTTCGCGATAGAGTTTGCAATGATCATCCACGATCATCGAGATAGCTTCCACTGCTCCGGTGGAGATGACCGCAAACAGGTCCGATGAGATGGGCTTGAAAGATCTCTGCCAGGCGCACAGCCGGAGCGACAAGTCTCGCAATCCGGCGCTTATCGTTGCAGTGTAGGACTATCGTCTTGTAACCCCAGGTTTCAAGAGTTCCACTGAGGTCGCTCGGGGTGGTTCGATTTGCTGCGACCGATAGCACAAAGAGCTTCCTATCCAATTGTAACATGTTCAATCCATCGCATAGAGACGGCTAGGCGAGTTGTCAGCTTTCTGACATCAATTGCCTGATCTTCCGTTCCTCCCAATCCGCAATTCGCCTCGAGGTGCGAGCAAAGACCGTAAGCGCGTGTGCCGACACGCCGATGCCCCAGCCTAGCAGCACCCAGAGCACCCACTCAGGGCCTGCCAACGGCGAAGTTGATTGCGCCCATTCCCAGCATGACTAGGGCAAATATGGAAAGGTGGACGTAGAAACCCTTTATCGCCGCGACCTGGCGCTTGGCCTTCACCAATTTTGGGTCTTGCTCGGAGACGTTAGGTCCGATTTCACGTAAAGGCTCTTGGCTCATGTCAGAACCCTTTCTTCTGCCATTCATCAGGTCAGCGGAAGAACGAGAAAACAGAGCTTCGCCCCATCGTTTCCGTCTGTCGGTCTCCCGCCTGTCGGCAACCGCAGGGCTAATGCAGACGAGCTATTGGCGCTTTGACCTCGATCAACGGGCAGCCAGTGCATGCTTGATGGAGATCAAGGACGCCATGGTGACTGTGGGGAAATCTGCGTTCGTCTGAATGCCGCCAGCACAGCATGGGAAAAACGTGGCAAACTACCGGCTTTTGACCGCGACGCGAAGCGACGATCACCTGTGCCTCGTCGCTACTGGCGCCTGGACCGCACCCCATGCTGCTCAATTGGAACGCGTGGCGCAGGCCCACATCGCAGGAAATAAAGACATCGAATCGACACCGTCACCATCGACATGACGGGCGTAGAGCAATTCGATACCTATGGGGCTTGGCTTTGCGCAGCTTGCGTGGCGCCTATCAGGAGCGCGGCAAGGATATGCGTGTGATCGGGCTTGCCCCCGTTATCGCGGTCTCCAGCAAGACGTCGATCAGATCACCATGGAGAGGCCTGCCGTTGGCGGACGCGCATGGTCCCCGGGGGTATGCTCGAACTCGTTGGCAGATCGGTCAGCGAAGCTTGGAGCCAGCTTATTGTCTTCATCGCCATGGTTGGCGCGCTCGGATTCGCGCTGCTGGCGGCGGTGCGACGTCCGCAGTCATTCCGCTGGACGTCTGCCATTCATCAGCTCGATCGGGTCGGCTGGCGCGCCGTGCCGATCGTTGTGCTCATCACCCTTCTGATCGGCGGCATCATCGCCCAGCAGGGGTTCTTTCACTTCCGCAAATTCGGCGCCGACGAATACGTGGTCGACATGGTTGGCATCCTGGTGTTGCGCGAGATCGGGGTTTTGATCGTCGCCATCATGGTGGCTGGTCGCTCGGGGAGTTCCTATACCGCCGAGTTGGGATCGATGAAGATGCGGGAAGAACTCGATGCCCTGCACACCATGGGTCTCGACCCCGTGCGCATCCTTATTCTACCCCGCGTCTTAGCTCTTATCGTTGCCCTGCCGCTGCTCGCCTTCGTGGGCTCGATGGCGGCTCTTTATGGCGGTGGTCTCGTGGCCTGGCTTTACGGCGGCATGAGCCCGAGATCTTCGTCGCCCGACTAAAGGAGGCGATCTCGCTGACGCATTTCAAAGTCGGAATGATCAAGGCCCCCTTCATGGCGCTGGCCATCGGCGTCATCGCCACGGTCGAGGGCTTGAAGGTCAAAGGCAGCGCTGAGTCGCTCGGCCTGCAAACGACCACTTCGGTCGTGAAGTCAATCTTCGTCGTCATCGTCCTCGACGGCTTGTTCGCCGTCTTCTTTGCATCCATTGGCATGTGACCGTCATGCAGCCCGGGGCCAACACGACTGCGGTGCGGGTTCGCGATCTCGTGGTGGCCTTCGGCGATCACATCGTGCTCGACCACCTGAGCCTGGAGGTGCAACGCGGTGAAATCCTAGGACTTGTGGGTGGTTCCGGCAGCGGCAAATCCGTTCTACTCCGCACCATCATTGGTCTTGTTGCCAAGCGTCAGGGAGCGGTCGAGGTTCTGGGCGTCGACTTGGAAGGCGCGGACGAAAGCGAGCGCCGGGCTGTCGAGCGGCGCTGGGGCGTGCTCTTTCAGCAAGGTGCTCTGTTCTCTTCACTGACCGCGCTTGAGAACGTGCAGTTCCCCATGCGGGAAAACCTCGATGTCTCGGACCGGCTACTACGCGAGCTGGCCCTCGCCAAGCTGGCAATGGTCGGTCTGTCGGCGCGCGATGCCGACAAGATGCCCGCCGAGTTGTCGGGTGGCATGACCAAGCGCGTGGCGTTGGCGCGCGCGCTGGCCTTGGATCCGGAACTGGTCTTCCTCGACGAGCCGACCTCGGGCCTGGATCCGATTTCCGCCGGCGAATTCGATGAACTGATCCAGACCCTGCAGCGGACGCTTGGGCTGACGGTGTTCATGGTCACGCACGATCTCGAAACTTTGCGCACCGTGTGCGATCGCGTCGCGGCACTCGCCGACGGCAAGGTGATCGCAATTGGTGATATGGCGACCATGCTGGGGTCGCCCCATCCCTGGATGCAGGCCTACTTTCAGGGCAAGCGAGCGCATGTGCTCGCCAATTCACCGGTAATGCTGGGAGCTTGAACCGTGGAAACGCGCGCGCGCTACCTCCAAGTTGGTGCCTTCACGTTGGCGGTGATCCTGGCCGGCTTCGTGTTCATATACTGGCTGAACAGTGCCACTGGGCTAGCGCAGCAGGTCGGTCTACATCGTACGTTTCCAAGGCTCGGTCTCGGGGCTGCTTACGGGCTCAGCGGTGCTGTTCAATGGCGTTCGCGTCGGCGAGGTGACGCGGCTTGAGCTCGACGCCGCCCACCCTCGACAGGTGCTGACCACGATTGCCGTCGATCGGGCGACGCCGGTGCGGCAGGACACCTTCGTCAGCATCGACTTCCAAGGTCTGACAGGCTCGCCGGTCATCGCGCTCGTCGGCGGCGGCTCAACGGCACCCTTTCCAACCACCTCGGGCGTGCCGCTCCTCGAGGCCGACGGCACGGCCGGCCAAAGCATGTCGGGCGCCGCCCGTGACGTCCTGCAGCGTTTCGACGCCATCCTGGCGGACAACGCCAAGCCACTAAAGAGCATGATTGCCAATCTCGAGACGTTTGCGGGTGCGCTTGCCCGCAACTCGGACAAGCTCGACGGCATTGTCGCCGGCTTGGAGCGCATGACCGGCGGAGCAGGCAAAGGACGGCTGGCGATGTATGATCTCACCATTCCCAGCATCGCCCTGCCGCATGACAAAATCCCGGCGGCGCAACTGACGGTTGGCGAGCCAACCGCCTTTTCGGTGCTTGATAGCGATAGGATCCAGAGTATATCCGAGGGCGGCGCTCTACACGGCCTTCGGCGACGCCCAATGGGGCGACCTTTTGCCCAAACTGGTGCAGACGTCGCTTGCACGATCGCTCGAAGATGCTGGGCTATCGGCTTCGGTAAGTCGTCCCGTGGACGGTTTTGCCGGCGACTTTCAGCTTGTCCTCGATATTCGCAAGTTCCATTTGGGCCTGAACCAGGTGGGCGAGGTGGAACTTGGCGCAAAGTTGCGCGACGGCAAGGGTCGCATCGTTGCCTCCCGCGTCCTACACCATAGCGCACCAGCGCAAGCTTTCACCGGACCGGCGGTCGCCGCTGCCCTCAACCGCGCATTTGCCAGCGTCGCAACAGAACTTGCGGCCTGGAGCGCGAGCACAATGGCCGAACTCAGCCAACCCTAGCGCGTTATGCCGAAAAAGGTCGGAGGCTGATTGGCATGCCCGTTTCGCCGACACAATCTGCATCTCGTCAGGTCGCGACCGCCGGTGCTGACGACCAGCGCGAGGTAATCGAGTTTCTGGGATGTCCAAAACCTATGGCGTCGAGCGGGTAGAACGCTTGGAAACCCACGGCAATCTTGTCTTCCTGGCAGGCGCGGACGCTTACAAGATCAAACGAGCGGTTCGCTTCGGATACATGGACTTCTCAAGCCTCGCAAAACGCCGGGGCGCCTGCCATCGGGAGGTCGAGGTTAACCGGACGATGGGCACCAGATCTCTACCTCGGCTGCGTGGCGATAACGCGCCGCCCTGACGGGGACTCTCACTCTTGATGGCGCCGGCGAGGTCGTCGAATGGGGCGTGCACATGCGACGGTTCGAGCAAAGCGATCTTCTCAAGACGCGCGCCGAGCGCAGCCAGCTCGATCGTCCGCTGGCAATGCGGCTGGCCTATGCCGTGTTTGCTTCCCACTAAAAGCCGAGCGCAACTTGCCCCTATCTGGGGTCGACCTCTATCGCGATCTCGTCGGGTCGATCTGCCACGGCCTCGCGGCCGCCGACGTTTTCGATGAGCGCATCGGTCGCCTGGCGGAGGGCCTGCGACTTCAGGTCGACCGCGCCGCAAGCTATCCTCGATGCGCGTGCTGCACACGGGTTTGGTCCGCCGCTGCTACGGCGATCTGCACCTGGCAAACATTGTTCTCTATCATGGGAAGCCGACGCTCTATGACGCCATCGAGTTCGACGAGGCGCTGGCCACCATCGATACCCCTTTACGACCTCGCCTTTTCTGCTGATGGATCTCGACTTCCAAGGCCAAAGGCCGGAAGCCAACGTCGTCCTCAAATCGCTATCTCTACTGCAGCGGCGACGACCTTGACTTGAAGGGCCTTGCGGCCTCGCCATTGTTTCTGGCGCTGCGTGCTGCGATCCAGTGCGCTGGTGACATCCGATCGCGCAGCCCAGGAAGGCGGCCAAGGCCGAGCTCGCGAACTGGAGCGCGCTTGGCGCTATCTCAGTGCCGCCGTCAACTACGCTTGACGCCGGCCGCGCCCAAGCTGGTCGTGGTCGGCGGCCTGTCGGGTACCGGCAAGACGACGCTCGCAGCGGCACTTGCGCCATCGCTGGGCGCGCCCCCGGCGCGGTGCATCTCAGCAGCGACCTCGAGCGCAAGCTCCTTGCCGGTGTGGGGAGTTTGAACGGCTTCCCGTCACTGCCTACACGCCTGAGGCGCGACAGCGCGTATATAGGAGCCTGCACGAGAAAGCGGTGTCCGCGCTACAAGCGCAGCACTCCGTGATCATAGATGCCGTTTACGAAAATGAGGGACACCGCCGCGAGATCGAAATCCTCGCCGATTCCTTGCAGACACCCTCTGCTCGGGCTTTGGTTGCGGGCCGATGCAGCGACGCTGGTGGCGAGGATAGTGGCACGTCACAACGACGCCTCTGACGCCACGCCTGAGGTCGTGCAACGTCAGCTGACCGCAGAAATTGGCCCCTCTATCGGCGCGATGGGCACCGCTGCGATGCTGGCAACAACCGCGGCAGAGACACTCGCGGCCGCGATGTCGGCCATTGGTCAAAAGAAACCATGCTGAAACTTGAGCCGATTGGGCTCGCGTGCGCCGCTCAGCCGGTCAATGCTATTGGCCGTGATCAGCGTGCTGAGGCTATCAATGACAGAATTTCGGCGATCACCTCGTCAGCGTGCCCAATCCACAAGTGCGCCCCCACTGTCGTAGCCGACAAATCGAGCGCCCGGAATATGTCGGGCCGTGTATTGGGCGCTGGCATAGCTTCCGTAAAGATCTGTCGCGTACGCTCACGACAAGGGTGGGCACGGCAATCTTTTTCGAGATTGAAGCGACTGAGCGAGCGGGCGATGCGAGCATCGTTGCGGATGCCCAGAGCGCGTGGGCCGATCGGCTGAATATTCTGCACGAAATCCGGATCGACGCGCGCCTGTTCCTGCAAACTTGCGTTGCTGACGACGTGAGGCGGTGTGCCCAGAACCGTCTTGATCAGCACGTTGCGCACCAGCTTGCGTGCCAGCCAGAAGCCCAGGTCCGAGCTGACGGAGGAACATAAGAAGCCTCTCGCTCATAGGCGATAGAGAAGCAATTGCCGCAGGTTCCGCCTTGGGTCGGAAATGCCATGGCGTACAAGCACGCCCAGAGCTTTGGCAGCGGTCGGGATGGCGCAGAGCGAGTTGCATCGCCGACGGCGCCCCTGCCGAGACGCCCAGTACAACCGCTCGATCGATCCCGAGCGCGTCCATCAGGGCAAGATGCGCATCGGCCTGCGCTGCGGGTGATGCGTCAACCGGCATCGCCGTTCGTGGGGCAGCCGAAACGCGATACGGCCACGACGCGAAACCCTCTTTCGCGATGGCCTCCGGCTCACTCCCATGCCCCGATCGAAGCCGCCGCCTGCACCGTGGATCGTGCAAGGACGGCCGGCCCGCCAGCCGGCTTGCGCGCATTCGATCGGTCCGCGGCGTGTTTTCGATCAGACGGCTGTGGCTGCACAGATGCTGCTGATTGGCGCGCCGGTCCCCTGGCTAGCAGCAAGGCGCGACCCAGCCATGCCGGTATCGCAGCAACGGCAATGGCAGGCAAAAGCCAGGTGGGCATGTCGCGGTTAACTCCAGGTGCAAACAGCATCCGGAATCCAGGCGGATCGGCGTGAAACGCTCGAGCCAATCCCGCGGACCCCAAGTCAATGCGACAACAGGGTGGGGAGCGTCATATGCCCTTCGCGATGTGACGTGTGGTTCCGCCGAAGACCAGCTCTGCCGCGAAACCGCGAGTGCCCATAGGCGCCCATCACCAGGAGATCGGCATCAAGATCTGGCTACGCGCGAAAGTATTTCGTCGCCAATACTGATCTCGGAGGCAAATCGAGGTTCGCACTTCGGGCTTGATCTCCGGTGTTGCCGGCCAGCGCCGCGGCGATGGATGTGTCAGAGCGCGAGGTGCTTACGTCATCTGGGCGTTCTTTGACCTTGGAGGATGTGGACGGCCTCGGCCCCCAGCAGCAATGGAAGCGCATCAAATACCGCACGCGCCGCCTCGCGTGTGGGTTTCAGGCGATAACGACGCGGCACCGATCGTGGAATAGCGACCGGCATAGGGAATAACCAGCACGGCCGCCGCCTTCCAGCGCCAAATGCTCAGGGAAATCCATCACCGGCGACAGGTCCCATTCGGGGTCGGTTTGGCCGGCAACGATCAGATCCGCCGTGCACGTCCACGCTCCATCACCACACCGGCCAGACTGAGATGCGAAAAACCTTCCTGCAGCTGCCACCGGCGACGTAGGGTTGGCCGCTGGTCATACGCTTGAAGGTGTCAGCGATAGCCTCGTTGTTCCACCGCTCCGCAGCAACAATTGATCCCAGCGCGGATGAGGCCATCGGGATCGGGGAAGCGATTTCATGGAACACACATGCAGACCGGATCAGGTGCGCATTGAACGGCATACACCTGTGCCGCGGGCTCCAACACCTTTCGCGCGGCGGGCTGTCATTGAGATGCACCAAAATAGTCTTGTAGGTCATGGCGCCTTCTCCCCGCGCTGTTCTGGCAATTCATTCTGCAGATGGATTACCGCATTGATCTGGATCAACGACGCTCCGGCGACGGCATCGGCCTCGTCGGGGAAGCGGGAGAAGACGCAAAAAGGTATACCGTCACGCGGCTGATGGCGGTAGCACAGGATCCCGCGTAGCCGCAAATCTTCGGCCCGCCATGCAACTGCTCTGGATAACGCAGTTGCCGGCCAGCTGAACGATGACGGCGTACTCGAACGCCTGGTCTTCAGCTTTTTTCCAAAGTTTTCTAGGAGATCGTCCAATCCGCCCGACGCTGCCGTGAATTTGATCCGTGTGACAACCGGAATGCGCTTAGCCTTCATAAAAGACGGGCCTGAGATTGCCGTTGGATTTGGATCAAGGCAAAAACTGGTGCAGCGGATCAGCATATCGCAATCGGTGTCAAAGCAGAAGTCGCGCGCAAGGCTACCAAGAAAAGCGGTTGCGCAGGACTGCGCGCATGAGTGCCCAGCCACCAGATCCGGGCCACCTGCGCATGTGTTCGCGGATGAGGAAATGCGCATTGCCTCTGACGACCCGCACCTGCGGCTCCACCGGCAACGGAGCGAGATGTTGCAGGGCGCTTCGAAGCTTGGTCATGACTTCGGTGTCGATGTGGCGCTTTAAGAGAGCATCGCCGGCTCGTTGCCGGGTGGCCCATTCGGCCAGACTCGCGTGTCGTTAGCATGCATCACAAGGCATTCCGCCTCATTCGCCACACTCAAGGCGATACTCAGGGCTCGACAGGCGGCAGGCGAGCCGTCAAATGCGCAAAAAAGCCGCCGTCGGTAGGGACTGTCTGCCAATCGTCGCACCACCAGAACCGACACCCACTCAATGAATTATTACGTTCCTGTTGTCGTGCCGACAAATCGCGCGCTCCACCCGGGCTGCTGACCATCTCCGAGAATAATCAGGTCCGCGCCCGCTTTTTCGGCCTCGACAATGATGGTTGTATCGCGTTCGCCCTGGCACTTCGAGCCAGAGATGGCGCATCTCCTCTCGCAAACGCCACTGAGCTGCGACCGCAGTAGCTCTTCGCCTCTTCCCGCCGTCGTTCCGCTTGTGCAGGCTCTGCTACTGCGCCGCCGACCACATGCAGGAGCGCCAGATGTGCTCCAAGTTGCTTTTTTCAATATCACTGCACGCGTAGCGCCAGGGTTGACCGCTTCTGTCAGATCGCTTGCAACGACGATGCTGGTGATGCTGAGTATGGCTTATACCCCGCAAACGAGATTCGCTGGTTGACTCAGCGGTGGACGCCACGCTTGAGCGGCCTGCGCGAGCTGCGTTGATAGGACTGAGGTCGTTTCGCTCCATTGGCCTACCTTGATCACAAGCAAGATCCCCAGCAGCTTGATCTGCATCAATGCTGACCTCGCTCTTTGCGACCGGGTGGAGCACCCTCATGGCCTACAAAGCAATTCTTGCGCACTGTAACAAGGCGCGCGTCGCGCGCGTTGCCAACCTGGCTGGCGGAGCTCGCAAGTCGCTTCAGCGCACATTTGATCGGGCCTCGGTCTTACCGCCCGTACACCTATTCCCGCATGCCCGGGACACCGGACGTCATCGTGGGACGACGCGCGAAAGGTAGCATACCGCAAAGACATTCCGGACCTGGGACACCGGCTGCAAGGCACAATCCTGGCCAAGGAGGCGCTGGTACTCCAATGACGGATCGGGCCTTCGGCTTCGACGCGCCGGGTGCTGGGCGCTCCACGAATTCGTGCTGTGGGTAGAACATCTCGTTACCGGCTTCGAGCACATCATAGTCCCCGCTCTCATGTCCCGATTGACTGGGTCTCAGTGCGCTTTCAAGTTTGATGTGGATCAAGGCGTACGCACTCCATCCGCGCCGATACTGTCTCCAAAGGCTAACCGGCGAGACAAGATCGTGTTTACCAACATCCTGTTACCAGTGGATGGCACATCGACGTCCCTGCGCTGCCGCACGCCATGGCATCCAACTGGCGAAAGTCCTTTCGGCAAAAAGTAACCGCACTCACGGTCACAACACCGCGGCCGCGTACTTCGCGCGTGAACTGGCGGTGGTGATACCCGAGGTCGTTATCCCTAAGAGCGAGTACGACTACAAGCGCGAGGACCACCTCGGCCTGCATTCTACAAAACGTCGTTAGCCGAGGCTCGCATGAGTGGCGTGCAAGTCAAATCGCTCCATCGGTGCCATCGTGATCCCTATCGTGTCGTCATCGATACGGGCCGAGCGCCGAGGGCTGGCGACCCGATTGTTATGGGTTCCGGATTGCAATAATACCGGCCTTGTAGGCACGCTGCTCGGAAGCGAAACCATGGAAAGCCGTGACTCAGAGCAACATCCCCTGTCCTCATCTATCGCCACCTTGATCGTAGGGTCTTGACCGCTTAGAAACGTCGCATTTTGGTTCGCATTCGCAGCGCCGGTCGCTACTACCCGCCGCGCGCCGGCCACGGTCCGCCGTGGATGCTTCTCTGAGCGCACCATCGCGCCACGCCGTCAAGCGGACCGGCAGTTTCAACCCCGCCTCAAACCCGGTGCAGCTGATGATCACCGCCTCTGAGGCCCTCGACTGCACCACTCAGGCCACGATCCCAGACAAGACGAACCTCTCACGACTTTGGGCTGGAATTGGGCGTGGCGGGTCGTGGAGTTCCGCATCGCCACTCATTGACGTGCGCAACGCTCAGCGGTACATGCTCTGCGATGCGCGGTCGCTGATTTCGATAGCAATGC
>ERZ1370068.3634-contig-274_pt1 | contig 40588 bp, 55 predicted proteins | sample MGYA00561227_ERZ1370068 | MGnify/ENA primary metagenome ERZ1370068 (study PRJEB38410, sample SAMEA6850437) | metagenome | study: Metagenomic assessment of the ecological functions of the soil: analysis of the soil microbiota associated with the... | reverse complement strand
TTGCTTCGTTCAGTTACGTATTGCTGACGCAGTAAAGATTGCCCGGCAAATAATCGAGGAGTACTCTGCGAATCACGCGATTCGATCTCAAGCATAACGCCGTGCTCATGCTCGTTCCTTACCCCGGCGAATCAGGTCCTGAGAGTTGGACCGCAGAGACGAGGGGCAATGACGTTGTTTTTGCTCCTGGGGCGCAAGGCGCGTGGCAAGCGCGGTTTTGTCGCGGCTGGGAATCGTGTTGAGTCACGAACTTTTTCATTTGTGGGTGCCGAACTCGCTGCAGCTGGCCGGCGACTACGATTGGTTCTTTGAAGGCTTCACTCTCTACCAGGCGCTGCGAACGGATCTCCGGCTTGGCTTGATCTCTTTCAACGATTATCTCGAAACGATCGCGCGAGTCTATGATTCTTACCTGGCCGCCTCAGACCGCGACGCCTTATCATTGATTGAAGCATCGGAGCGGCGCTGGACCACATCGTCGTCGCTCGTCTATGAAAAGGAATGCTGGCCGCGGTCATCTACGATTTATCACTGAGGAAGCTCAGTGATTGCCGGCAGTCGCTCGAGGATGTCTATGCGGATCTCTTTCGGTTGCCGGGCGGGGGGACAGAAAAACGCAAACGAGACTATAATCGGGATCCTGAGTGCTCGCGAAGGATTAACGTCCTTTGCGAAGGATTACGTGGAAGGTGCCGCCAGGATCGAGCTTGATTCCGTGTTCTCTCTGTATGGCATTCAGGTGCAGCGCAACGGTTCCGGGACGGAGTTGGTTGTCGCTCGCGACGCGGACACTGCGCAACGGAAGTTTCTCGGTTGCATCGGTTATCGCAGGTAGTTTTTAGTAAGCAAGTTTTTCGTTGAGGACTGGCGAAGAGTGAATATGGTTATTACAAATCAAGGACTGACCAATCTTTTTTGCAAGACGCTTTTGCTCGTGATGGCGTTGGGGCTGACGCAGTCCTGCAAGACGTTAGCGAAACAGAGCGACAGCGGCGTCGTGGTGGCGCGTCGAGCCCAGATCCGGAGTTCGACGGCGGTTGTGGCCGCGGATTTGTTGGAAGTAAATCGTGGCGATACCGTGGATATCCTGGACTTTCAGGACGTGCAGGATCCTTCTGATAATTCCAAAAAGAGCGCTGGTTGCGCGTGCAGGCTCACGATGAAGACAGCACCGAGGGCTGGATTGAGGCGCGCAACGTCATGCCCGACGAGCGTGCTTCAGTCCGCTAAGAAACTCAGCGAAGAAGACAAAGGAATTCCGGCACAAGCTTCAGGGACAGCTGCGGGCCAGTTCAAATCTGCGACTCAGTCCCGATCGTGCTGGGAACGAAAACATAATGATGCGGCTCGATAGCGGCTCGAGTTTCGAAATCGTCGGTTGGAAGCGAGTGCCGAAACCAAAGTCCTCCGGAAGCCATCGAGACCGATATTGCGCCCAAGGCCGGCAGCGCGCAGCCGGGCAATAGTCGTGGTGACAAGGACAATCGGGAAGACAATGAGCCGGAAGAAACGAATGAGCTTTGGTACAAGGTTCGTCTCGACACGTCGAGTTCACCGGCCCCTGCCGGTTGGATCTATGGCAAACAGGTCGAGCTGAAAGTGCCAAGCGACATTATTTTTATCGTACCGGGCGTGAATTTGTGGCGTGGCAAAGGCTTGATGGCGACTCGAGTGAAGCGGAAGGATCAAAGGCAAAGATGCCGCCAGGGAGGCAAAACCTGGAAGCTGGGTTATCCTCGAAAAGGCAGCTCTAATGATCCGCACGTTATTGGTGAGCCGGTTTTGATCGCATTTACGTTCTCGGTTACGACAAGCGGGATCAGGAACACTACACGGCCTATCGCAGTCCCGACCTCAAAGGATTCCTGCCCTGCCGCGTGGAGGAAGGCCCGACAACAAAACGTTTACCATTCGCGTGCAGGATGAGAACGGACAAATCAGCGACGTTCAGTACAGCGTATACAAAGATGCGAGAGGCTATCTGAAAGTCAACGCGCCCAACGTGGCAAGCAAAGACAAGGACAAGAAGAAAAAGTAGGCCGGACGCAGAGTGGGCCAGGCGGCGTTCACAATGTCTTTCCTGTGAGTCTAATAAGTACATCTGATCGGCCAACGATCGTTGGCGTGGGTGGGTTCACTTCCGAAGTGGGGAAGACCACTCTCTTGTGCGATCTGCTGCGCGCGTTTCCTGGGTGGGAGGCGATCAAGACGACTCGCGGGCACTACCGTTCCTGCGGGAAAGATCCGCAGGCGTGTTGCGTCAGTCATATGCTGGAAGACGAGCCGGTAATCAGATCGGGTCGCGAGGTTAACCTACGCCTCGGGGAAAGACACCGGGCGCTACTGGGACGCCGGTGCTGCCAATGTGCATTGGCTAATCGCGACCAGTGTCCAGGTCGGCGGTGGAATAGATCAAGCCTGTCGCGCGGGTGCGAGGCCAGATGGGGTCTTTGTTGAAGGAAATAGTTTCAGTCAATATGTCGATACTGATTTCTTTATCATGGTAGCGCGTGCCGGCGAATACGACACTCAAGAGCACTGCGAAGCGAGGCGTTGAGTCGCGTCTCCGCGTTTTATCTTTCAGGTGAAGCTGACCTCGATGACAAAGAGCGGCTCAGTGCGTTTCTGACGGAATCGAATCTTCGTATCCCCGGCGCTGGCGGTGGTGGAGTTCCGATTTTCACGGGGTGCGAGCGTCCTGATCTGGTCGCTCTCCTGCGACAACGGTTTGTTTGCGCCAGGGTCTTCTCGGTAAACTCACGGAAGGAATCGCGCATCCCAAACGTCCGTTAAGTTAGGCTCTCAGCATTTTCGCCAAACGAACGAGGTTTAATGGTTGTGAAATTTGAAAAGCCCAGAGAATTGGCTGGGTTATTGTTGGCAAAGTGCCTGTAAAAAAGAAACTTCAACAAAGGTTGCGAGTCGGCTTGACAGACTTTAGTTCGTAGGTTAAAGTCCTCGTTTGCTTGGGGCGAAGTTATTGCGTCTGTAAGGCAAATCCAAATACAATTTGGAATTGATGTTTGAAAACTAGATAGAGCGTGTCCATATCAATGGCCTTTGAGAGTCAAACGTCGAGCGATAAAGCTCGCGTTCAAAAACTCTGAAGAAGAGTCATTATCGGATACTGAACAATGACCAGTACGATAATGTTCCAGAGAACAAATTCTAACGAGAGTTTGATCCTGGCTCAGAATCAACGCTGGCGGCGTGCCTCAGACATGCAAGTCGAACGCGAAAGTCTCCTTCGGGGAGCGAGTAGAGTGGCGCACGGGTGAGTAACACGTGAGGTAATCTACCTTTGAGTGGGGAATAACAACCGGAAACGGTTGCTAATACCGCATAATGCAGCGGCACCCTGGTGGACCGCGATTTCAAGGTCGCGCTCGACCAGGCCAAGGCCGACGTCGCTGCGGCCGAAGCCGCCGTCGCGAGCAAGCGGGCGCAGCTCGACGTGCAGCAGGCGGTGATCGATGCCGCCAAGGCGACGCTCGATGTCGATACGGCGGCGCACGACCTTCGCCGCGCAGGAGAACAAGCGCTACACCGACCTCGCCGCGACCGGCTACGGCAGCGTGCAGAACGCGCAGCAGGCGCAGTCGCGCGATCGCCGGCGCGCAGTGCCGCGATCGCAGCGCGACACGCGCCAACCTTGCCTCCGCGCTGAAGCAGGTCGAACTGCTCAAGGCCGAGATCGCGCAGGCCGTCGCCGCGGCCGCCGCGCGCGCAAGCGCGTCGCAGCGCCAGGCCGAGCTCAATCCTCGGCTACACCACGATCACCGCGCCGATCGACGGCGTGGTCGGCAACCGCACGCTGCGCGTCGGCCAGTTCGTGCAGGCCGGCACGCAGCTGATGTCGCTGGTGCCGGCGGCCGGCGCCTACGTCGTCGCGAACTTCAAGGAGACCCAGCTCACCGACGTGCACGCCGGGCCAGACGGTCGATATCGACGTCGACATGTTCCCGGGCCAGGTCGTGCACGGCCATGTCGACAGCCTCGCGCCCGCCAGCGGCCAGGAATTCGCGCTGCTGCCGCCGGACAACGCCACCGGCAACTTCACCAAGGTGGTGCAGCGCATCCCCGTGAAGATCGCGCTCGATCCGGCAGTCGCGCGGTCGAGCTGCGCCCGGGCATGTCGGTGATCCCGACCATCGAGACCAAGTCGCGCAGCGACGGCGCGCCGCGCCGCCGCGCTCGCAGCGAAGCCGAACGCCGCCTCGAGCTCGTGATGCCAGAGGTGATGCCATGTCCGAGCCTCGCACTCCATGCGCGTGCCGCGCCATCCCGCAGCGCGCCGTAGCCGTCAATCCGAACCGCGCCAGCGCTCGCCGCCTGGATCGCCGTGCTCGCCGGCCATGATCGGCGCCGTTCATGGCGATCCTCAACATCCAGATCACCAACGCCTCGCTGCTCAACATCGAGGGCGGCATCGGCACCGGCGTCGACAACGGCTCCTGGATCTCGACCTCCTATCTGATCGGCGAGATCGTCGTGATCCCGCTCACCGATTATCTCAGCCGGGTGTTCTCGTTCCGCAGCATACATGCTCGGCGCACGCGATCCTGTTCGCGGCCTTCTCGGTCGCCTGCGCCTTCACCCACGACCTGCCGTCGATGATCGCGATGCGCGGCCTGCAGGGCTTCGTCGGCGGCGTGCTGATCCCGATGGCGTTCACGCATGGTGCTCACCAAGCTGCCGAAGGCGCAGCAGCCGATCGGGCTCGCGATGTTCGCGCTCGCGGTGACCTTTGCGCCGGCGATCGGCCCGACCATCGGCGGCTATCTCACCGAGAATTACGGCTGGCAGACCATCTTCTTCGTCAACGTCGTGCCCGACGCGCCGTGATGGTCGACCGCGCTCTACTTCACGCTGGAGCGCGCAGCCGATGCAGCTCGGCCTGCTGCGAGAGGGCGACTGGTTCGGCATCGCTCACCATGGCGATCGGCCTGTCGGCGCTGCAGACGGTGCTCGAGGAGGGCAACAAGGACGACTGGTTCGGCTCGCCCTTCATCGTCAAGCTCGCCGTGGTCGCGGCGGTCGGTCCTGACGCTGTTCGTCGTCGATCGAGCTCACCGTCGAGAAGCCGCTGGTCGACCTGCGGCTGCTGCAGCCAGCGCAATTTCGGCATCGGCACCGTCGCCGACGTCTTCGTCGGCTTCGCGCTGTTCGGCTCGGTCTATCTGCTGCCGGCCATATCTCGGCCAGGTGCAGCGCTACAACGCCGAGCAGATCGGCAACGTGCTGGCCTGGACCGGCCTGCCGCAGCTGCTGCTGATCCCGCTGGTGCCGAAGCTGATGCAGCGCTTCGACGTCCGCTATATCGCGCTTCGTCGGCATCGGCGCTGTTCGCCGCCAGCTCGCTTCATGAACACGACGATGTCGCTCGACTATGCCGGCGACCAGCTCTTCGCTGCCCAACATCGTGCGCGCCGTCGGCCAGGCCCTGATGCTGACGCCGCTGACCGCCATCGACGCTCGGCAGCGTCGCGCCGCAGGATGCGGCCGGCGGCCTCCGGCATCTTCAACATGCTGCGCAATCTCGGCGGCGCCATCGGCACCGCCGTGCTCGCCACCATCGTCACCAAGCGCGAGCAGTTCCACTCCAACATCATCGGCCAGTCGGTCGACCTCGGCCGCGAGGAGGTGCGCCAGCGCATCGCGCAGCTGACCGACTACTTCATGGCGCACGGCGTGCACCGATCCCGCCGCCGCGCAGCAGCAGGCGATCGTCGCGCTCGGCAAGACCGTCAAGCGCCAGGCGCTGGTGATGGGCTTCAGCGACACCTTTGCGGTGATCGGCGTCGTGCTGATGCTCGCCGGCGATCGCGCTTCTTCCTGACCGGCAAACCGAAGGGTGCGGCAGCAGGCGGTGGGCACTAGAAGCCCAGTCACGTCGAAGGCTTTCGGCTTGAGGCGGCGAACTACCGCAACGATGCGCGCGCCCGCTCGGCCATTCCTTGTCGTACTTCTCGCCGCCGACCGTGTTGTCGCTCATGCCGGCGAGGATCTCGCCAACGTCGGCAGCGTTTTGGGATCCCGACGCGCTTGTCCGGGATTCAGAGATCAGGCGCACGATGGCGCGGGCGCACTGGAAGTAAATCTCGTCGATCGTCATCACGATCACCGTGCGCGGCGCCTTGCCTTCCACCCGCAAAGGAGGCCAGCAACTCAGGATCGACCGATCAGCGCGCGGCCGTTGACGCGCAGCGTGTTGCCGCGAGCCGGGGATCAGGAACAGCAGCGCAGCGCGGGGATCGCGCACGATGTTGCGCAGCGAATCGATACGGTTGTTGCCGCGGCGGTCGGCAGCATCAGCGTCTTTGTCGTCGTGACACGCGCACGTAAAGCCCGGCTTGGTCGCCGCGCGGCGAGCAATCCAGCCCTTCCGGCCCTGAGGTGGCCAGCGCCGCGAACGGCGACTGCCTCGATCAGCACGCGGTAGGGCGGCGTGACGCGGTCGGCCGACATATTCACCGTGGAAGCACTCGTTGGGCTGGTAGCCGTAAATCGCTTCAAGCTGTTCGATCGTCGAGATCCACGCTAAATCATCGCTACCTCCGGAAAACCAGCCTGCCGCTCCCCACCGCCGACGATGCAAGCCTGACCGCGAAATAGCCGCTTCGACCAGCGGCCTGGCAGCGGGCGCACAGAACTGGAAGCTGGGACCCGCCGATCGGAATCTTATTCTTTCCACGTAACATATCAATAGCTTGCCTCTAAAATCAATGCTGCCGCACTGAACAAAATCAATTGGTTACACGTCAAATATAAGCCAAGCAGATTCGAAATCGAGAGCGATTCTCACGGGAGCGCGCATAATAGCGGGCCTTGATAGCTCACTTGGTAGTTCGGGAAGGCAAATGCTCTCGTCCATCAAGTCGCTCTCTTACATTAAGTCTTGGGCGCGTAACCTCAACCGGACGGTTATGCGATCTATCTCGCCTCCCGCGATCCGCGCGTGCCATGGTACGCGAAGGTTCCTCGCCGTTGCCGTTGCCGGATATGCGCTTTCGCCTATCGACTCCGATTCCGGACTTCATTCCGATCATCGGCTATCTCGACGATCTGATCATCCTGCCCTCGGGCATCTGGCTTGTGGTGTCGCTCATTCCCGAACGAGATCATGGTCGAGTATCGCGCCAAGGCAGACGAGGCCGGGCCAGCGTCCAGTCAGCCGAGCCGGAATGGTCGCCATCATTCTGCTCTGGATTTCATGGCGCGTTGACGCTGGGATGGGTCGGCTATGCCCGCTGGAGCTGGCCTGACAGAGCGATCTTCATCTGGCGTCATTCGCGCTGCTCTAGAATGTCGCCTTCAGGCCCGCGTAGAAGGCGCGCGGCCGTGCCGGGCTGACCGAACGCGGCGTCGGTGAACGGCGCGCCGCCATTGGCGAAATTGGGCACGTCGGTGGTATCGAAGAACGTGCCGTAGGTCGCATAGCGGTTATCGAAGATGTTGTCCGACGCGGCCGTAGATCTGGAACGTCTTGTTGATCTGATACGAGGCGTGGAGGTTGAACACGGCATAAGACGGCAGCCTCGGCGCCTGATTGGATTCATCGCCGACAAAATACTGGCTGCCGACGAACAGTCGCATCGCCGCCAACCTTGAAGGCGTCGGTGATCGAATAATCGAAGCCGGCCTTGACCCGGTTGCGCGGGATCGCCGGGATCTCGGTTGCCCGGCAGGATCTGGACATTGCCGTTGGCGTCGGCGAACGGGCTGTTGGAGCCGACCTGCAGCGCGTCGAGGAAGCGCGCGTCGACGAGGGCATAGCTGGCGTAAAGCTGCAGCGTCTGTCGACTTCAGATTGACCTCGGCCTCGATGCCCTGGCGGCGCGTCCGAACCGACGTTCTGGAAATAGCCAAATCCCTGCAGCTCGGGGCTCGGGATCGCGAGGATGTCGTCGGTGTTGGTGGCGCGGAACGCCCCGATCTTCCATCCGAGCGTGCCGATATTCAGTTCCTTCGGTGCCGCGGAGGCCGGCCTCTACGGTACGGGACACGACCTGCTTCAGCGGCGGATCGGAGACGAGGAATGCGGCGATGATGCAGGGACGCGCCGGGATCGGCGCATGCCGAGCTCCAGCGGCGTCGGCGCGCGGTTGGCTTCGGAATAGCCGGCATAGGCCGTCAGCTCCGGCGTGATCTTGTAGGTGCCGCCGATCATCGGATTGAAGCGGCTGAACGGTATCATTGCCGTTGAGCGCGCGTGCCGATCTGATCCTCGAGCTTGATGCGCGCATCGTTGAACCGGCCGCCGCCCGTGATCGAGAACGCGTTGGTCACGTCGAAGGTGTCGAGCGCATAGAGCCCGGTGTACTGATTGGTGGCGCGAAGCGCGACCGGGCCGATCGAAATCGGATCGCCGGATTGGCCGAGAAATATGCCGCTGCCGCTGACGACGTAGTTCGGACCGATCGTGCCCAGTTCCGCGCTGGCCGTGAAGCGGGTGACGCTGGAGTCGAAGCTGGCTGCCGACCATGAACTGGTTGTTGTGCCCGAACAGCTGGTCGGTATTGGTTGCCTGCAGGGTTGCACCCGTCGTGATCGAACGGGTCGTTGTCCGGTCGATCTGCCCCAGCACCGCGTCGGTCGGGAAAGGATTGGCGAGCTGGACGCCGTTGAGGCCATTTGCCGGACGTGCTGTCGTCGTTAAAGCAAAGCAGCGCCGGATCGGCGTCGCAGGGCTGGGTGCGCGGTCGGATTGCCATCCACCGTCTTCTGCTTGAAGGCGCGGACACGCGCCGAGCCTTCGATCGTCCAGGTCGGCGTCGCCTCGACCTTTGCCGGTCAGATTGACAGTAGCCAACGCGGTTGGCTGGTGGTCTGCGGCGTGCGTGTAGGTCGCTCCCCAATAGTTCTGCAGCAGTTCGACCGGCACCGTCGCCGCCGCGCCGAAATTGTTGTTGGCGACGCCCATGTTGAGATGAAATTCGCTGCTGTCGTTCCGGTAGCCGACATCGCCGTAGAAGCGGCGGATCGTCCGATGCCGAGAAATTGCGGAAGCCGTTGTCGTGCAGCCCTTCGAGCGCGCCATAGACGGCGAAATTGTCGATCTGCTTGCCCCACTGCGCCGAACTCTGGATGCGTCCGAACGAGCCGCCCATCGTGTTGATCTCGGCGCCCTGATAGTTGAAGCCGTCCTTCATCTGCACGTTGACCGCTCCGCCCAGCGCGTTGAGGCCGAAGGCGGGATTGTTGGTCACGACGGTGACCGACCTGATCGCAGTGGTCGGGATCAGGTCCCAGTTGACGGTGTCGCCGAACGCTTCGTTGATGCGCACCCGTTCTGGTAGACCGCCAAGTCCCTGCGGCGTGCCGGCGACGGGGGATGCGACGAAACCGCGAAACTGAATGTCCGGCTGAAATGGATTGCCGGTCAGCGTCGCTGACGATGATGCCCGGCACGCTGTTGCTGCAGGGCATCCGCGATGTTCAGCGAGTCGGTGCGCGCGATCTGCGCTGGCGCCGACCGCGTTGATGCCTGCCGGCACCTTGTCGACATCGATTCGCAGCCCGCCGTCGGCGTCGGCGCGGTCGGATAGACGAAAACCCTGCGCACGTTCCTGGCGGCGGCCGCGCGAGCGCACTTTCCGCTGCTGCGGACCGGCTTGGCGGCGGTCGCCGGCGGACTACCTCGATGGCGGGCAACGACCTCAGCTGGCCTCCGGGCGCGTCCTGGGCTTGTAGCACAGTCGCTCCCGGGAACCAGACACAGTCGATATTGTCCCGATCAAGCAAGAATCGAGCGCCCATTTGCTTCATCCCACTCCATTCCGGCCGCATTGGTCCCTGCCGGTTGGTTGCGGATGATCATTAGTGGCGTCGAGTAAAGCCGCGCACGCATTCAAAGACGTCCCGAGACCGGTCGGGAAAAATTCCCGAATCAAGCGATCGCGACGTCGCTGGGAACCACGGCCTCCACCGTTACGCCGCCGTCGCCTGGAGGCAATCGTAAGCGAGCCGCCCAGCGCCAAAATGCGCTCGCGCATTCCCGTCAACCCGAGGCCGAGCTTGTGATCCGGCCTCAATCCGCTGCCATTGTCGCGGACCCGCACCAGCGCGCCGCCGCGGCCGGCTGCGCGTCAGCCCCGAAGGCAGTTCGGTGGGTTCAACGGTGACGTTGACGCAGGTGGCGCCCGCGTGGCGAAAGACATTGGTCAGCGCTTCCTGAATGGTGCGGTAGATCGTCAGATCGGCCGTCTCTCCGGTGTCGCCGAGCGACTGGCGAAATCGCCGTTTCGATAACGACGTCGGGATGCGACTCTCCCCACAGACGCAGGAGAGCGCCGAGCGCCTCGCGAAGGCCGAGCTCCGTCAGTCCCACCGGCCGCAGCTTTTCGAGAACCCGCCGATTGGACTGCTGCAAGGCATTCACCTGTTCCAGTATGGCGCTGCCGTGCTTTCGCGTGGCCTCCACGTTCGGCTCCGCTCGCATCCGCGATCCGCGTCAGCGCGCTGGCATGCGCCCGCAACGCAAAGAGATAGGGCCCGAATTCATCATGCAGCTCGCGCGCGATCTCCTTGCGTTCGACATCCTGCAGCGAGACGACGCGCTCGGCCAGACGCCTCTTGTCGTCAACCGCGTCTGCCGAGCGTCGCCGCAAGATGGTTCAGCTTGTCGCAAATGGCAGCGAGTTCCGGCGGGCCATCCGGCTTCACGCGCGTGTCGTAGCCACCGGCTTCGATCTTCGTCATCGCTTGCGAAAGCGTCTGGATCGGTGCGAGCGCCCGGCTGACGACCCTGGTCGTAATGAGGAAAAGAACGATCGCAATCGCTGTGCCGATCTGGAGCTGGGTGATGATTCCGTCCCAGATCTCGGCCATCTCGTCGTTCGGATGCGACGTGATCAGCAGCGAACCCGGCTTTCCCCTTGATCGAAATCGGCACGTTCACCGTGGTCTTTCCGGGTGAACCAGCGCTGACAAACCATGCCGGCGGCGAACGCGCATCGTGCATTGTCGTCAGGATTGTCCGCTCGTCCCGGATCTTCCGACCGCTTCACCCTGCCGCGTGATGCTGACGTGACGCAGCCGGTTGAGGTCGTGAACAATCTGGTTCAACCGCGCTTCGGGGTCCGGCGCCTCGTTCAGTCCTGCAACGATCGTATCAATGAATTCACGCGCCAGCCGGATGACGCTTTGATCTTCGGCCTGAACACGGGGCCCGGCCTCGAGCACAAGCCGCGCAATATTGATGGCTAAACCGAGCGTGAGGACGAGCGCGAGCAGCAGGTTGATCCGGGCGCGCAAGGAAAGTTTTTGCCACATAGCGTTTGTCCAGGAGTGAAGTCGCCTTTGTCTGGGAGCGAAATCGTCTTCGGTTCCGCATCGAGGGGAGCGTTGACAGATAAAAAGGCAGTCTATCTAATCGAAGCGTACAGCAACATCGCTCGGGTTGCATGACCGTCGACAGCAAGTATCGCTCCGACATCGGCGCCTGCGGTTCACCTGATGCGGTGCAGCAACGGGATTGACGCGGGTATTCGGGACCAATGCCAATGCGCGTTCTGATCGTTGATGACCATCGCATCGTTGCTTCGGGGTGCCGTGCGCTGTTCGCGGACGATCCCGAGATCGACATATTGGAAGCCTGCGACGCCGAGAGTGGCGAGCGCGTGTTCGAACGAACGAGCATCCGGATATCTGCGTGCTCGATATCAACCTGCCGACGGTGTCCGGCTTTGAACTGGCGCGGCGCATCCTCGGGCGCGATGCGTCGGCGCGCATCATCATGTTCAGCATGAACGATGATCCGGTATTCGCCGCGCGCGCCATCGAGGTCGGCGCCAAGGGTTATGTCTCCAAGACCGGCGATCCCCAGGACCTTGTTGAGGCCATCCGTGAAGTTGCAAAGGGCGGGGTTTATCTGCCGCCGGCGATGGCGCGAAGTATCGCATTCGCGAGGCCCTCGTTCGCCCAGAGCCCGCTTTCAAAACTGACTTCGCGCGAGATGGAGATATTGCGCCTGCTCAGTGCCGGCAAAAGCCTGTCCGAGATTGCGTGGCTGGTCCATTCCTCCTACAAGACGGTCGCCAACACGTCCTCGATCATGCGCCAAAAGCTCGGCGTGCGTACATCCGCCGAACTGGTGCGGCTGGCCATCGAGAACGGCGTGGCCTGAGATGGCGCCGACGCGGCGCTGGAGTGGTCAATTCATGACAATGCAAACCGTTTCTCTGAACAAATCGCACGGCGGTGTGCAGGGCGTCTACAAGCACGCCAGCGGCGAGACCGGGACCGACATGACATTTTCGGTCTATGTCCCTCCCCATCAGGACGGCGCAAGGCTGCCGGTCGTCTGGTATCTGTCGGGACTGACCTGCACCCACGCCAACGTCACGGAAAAAGGCGAATTCCGCAGCGCCTGCGCTGAACTCGGATTGATCTTCGTCGCGCCGGACACCAGCCCGCGCGGCGAAAGCGTGCCCGGCGATCCCGCCAGCGCCTATGATTTCGGGCTCGGCGCCGGCTTTTATGTCGACGCAACGCAGGAGCCTTTCGCGCGCAATTACCGCATGTGGAGCTATGTCACGGAAGAACTGCCGAAACTGGTCGCCGGGCATTTTCCCGCAGATGCCAGGCGGCAATCCATCCTCGGTCATTCCATGGGCGGCCACGGTGCGCTGACCGTCGCACTGCGCCATCCCGATCGCTACCGCGCCGCCAGCGCCTTTGCGCCGATCGTTGCGCCCTCGCGAAGTGCCGTGGGGTATCAAGGCGCTGGGAGGCTATCTCGGCGACAACAAGCAAGCCTGGCGCAGGCATGACGCGGTGGCGCTGATCGAGGACGGCGCCAGATTCTCCGATCTGCTGGTGGACTATGGCGACGCCGATCCGTTTCTGGCCGAGCAGCTTCGCCCGGAATTGCTGAAAAGCGCCTGCGAGAAGGCGAACATTCCCCTCACCCTGCGCCGCCAGCCAGGTTACGACCACAGCTATTACTTCATCTCCACCTTCATGGCCGATCATCTGCGCTGGCATCGCCGCGCGTCTGAAAGCCTGAATCTCGCAGTCGCTATCAGCGGCTGGGGCTTGCCGTAATTGGGCGCCAGCAACCGGTTGCGCACGAGATAGCTCGTCGCGCGCGTCCAGGATTCATCGGTGTTGCCGCGAAAATCGGCATTCATTGCGGTGATGAGCTGTCCGGTATGGACGTCGCGCACGAAGATGGTCAGGTTGAGAATCAAGGTCGAGACCTTTCTCACTGACGCCCGTGATGACCAGATCGGCGCCGATCCGCTGCGCATATTGGACGTCGCAGCCGCCGCAGGCCTGCAGATTGCTGCCGTCGGCCGCAGCCTTCACCGGAGAGATGTCGAGGAGCTGGAACTTGCCGGATTCCGTCAACTGCCTGCGCACCTGATCGCTGATGCGTATCAGCCGGTCGTGCTCGTCGGCTTGAGGTCCCCTCATCTCGCCTTCGAGGCTGGTATCCAGCAGTTCGAAATCGAAGACGGCGAGCTTCGGCGGATCGGCGCGCGCCGGCACCGACACCAGCAGCATCAGCGCGGCGAGGGCGAACAGCGCTCTCATGATCGTGATCCCGACGTCGACGGTCGCGCAACGACAAAATGCGGACTTGCAAGCTAGGACAATTCAGTCATGTTTCAAGTCAAAGTGCTTGCAAGTCAAGCGTCCCTCCATCGTCGGTCAAGTCGAGGAGGAGTATCAGGGAGAAGTCCATGATCCGATGGTTGGTCGGTGCGATCGGCTTGAGCGTCGTGGCCAGCCATGCGCTCGCGGCCGACCCGGTCGAGATCGGCATCGGCTATCTCGGCCAGGCCGGCGTCAAATCGAAATTGTCCCTGGTCGAACAGCCCGCGGAGAACGACGGCATCGCCGGCGCGCGTCTCGCGATCGAGGACAACAACACCACCGGCAAGTTCCTCAATCAGCGCTTCTCCCTGGAAGAGGTTCGGCTGAAGGATGGCGAGGATGTCGCCAAGGCGGCAACGGCGCTCGCCGGCCGCAACGGCTTCATCATCGCCGATCTCCCTGCCGACGCGCTGTTGAAGGCGGCCGACGCGCTCCGCGATCAGCAGAACCGTGCTGTTGAACGCCGGATCGATCGACGACCGGCTGCGCGAGCAGGATTGCCGCGCCAATGTGATCCATGTCGCCCCGACCCGCTCGATGCTCGCGGACGCGCTGGCCCAGTATCTGGTGTGGAAGCAGTGGAAGCGCTGGCTGCTGGTGGTCGGTTCGCATGAGGCCGACAAGCTTTACGCCGATGCGCTGCGGCGCGCGGCGACGCGCTTCGGCGCCAAAATCGTTCAGGAGCGCGATATTCGAGGATACCGGCGGCGCCCGCCGCACCGACAGCGGCGTGACGCTGATCCAGCGCCAAATGCCCGTGTTCACGCAGCAGGCGCCGGCCTACGACGTTCTCGTCGCGGCGGACGAAAGCGAAGTGTTCGCCTCCTATCTGCCCTACCGAACCTGGGACCCGCGGCCGGTCGCCGGCTCGGCGGGCCTGGTGCCGACCAGCTGGGACGCGGCGCAGGACCAGTGGGGCGCGATCCAGATGCAAAACCGCTTCATCAAACTGAATTCGCGGCGCATGACGGCGCTCGACATGCAGGCCTGGACCGCGGCGCGCATGATCGGCGAAGCAACGTCGCGCACCAACTCCGGCGACCCGAAAGCGCGTGTTCGACTTTCTCAAGGGGCCGGATTTTTCCGTTGCGGCGTTCAAGGGGCAGCGGCTGACGCTGCGGGACTGGAACCTGCAGCTTCGCCAGCCCATCCTGCTGGTCGACGGACGCATGGTCGTCTCGGTTTCGCCGCAGGAAGGTTTCCTGCATCAGGTCTCGGAACTCGACACGCTCGGCGTCGACCGGCCCGAAACCAAATGCAAGCTGAATTGAACGACTGGAGAAGATCGCGGATGTGGCGTCGGTGTCTGCTTTCCGGAATAGCCGTGTGGCTCGCGGCCGCCACGCCCGCTTCGGCCTTCATCGCCTATGTGTCGAACGAGAAGAGCAACACGGTATCGGTGATCGATACCGACAAATGGGCCGTCACCAAAACCATCAAGGTCGGCCAGCGGCCGCGCGGCATCGAATTCACGAGGGACGGCAAATTCGTGCTGGTCGCGGTCGGCGACGACGACAAGATCGAGGTGATCGATGCCACGACCCAGCAGGTGGTGGACAGCCTGCCCTCCGGTCCCGATCCGGAGCTGTTCACCCAGGATGCCGCCGGCAAGATCCTCTATGTCGCCAACGAGAACGACAACACGGTGACCGTCATCGATCTCGAAAAGCGCGTCCGCGTCGGCGACATCCAGGTCGGCGTCGAGCCTGAAGGCATGGCCATCAGCCCGGACGGCAAGATCCTGATCAATACCTCCGAGACCACCAACATGGCGCATTTCATCGACACCGCGACGCGCCAGATCGTCGCCAATGTGCTGGTCGATGCGCGGCCGCGCTTTGCCGAATTCAAGCGCGACAGCTCCGAATTGTGGGTGTCGTCGGAGATCGGCGGCACCGTGTCGATCATCGATCCCGCCAAACGCGCGATTACCGGCAAGATCACCTTCAGCATTCCCGGCCTGCGGCGCGAGGCGATCCAGCCGGTCGGCATCGGCATCACCAAGGACGGCAAGACCGCTTTCATCGCGCTCGGCCCGGCCAACCGCATCGCGGTCGTCGATGCCGCCAGCCATGCGGTGACCAAATATCTTCTGGTCGGCCAGCGGGTCTGGCACATGGCCTTCACCCCGGACGAAAAATATCTGCTGGTGACCAACGGCGTATCCAACGACGTCTCGGTGATCGACGTGTCGGCGCAGAAGGTGATCAAGACAATCCAGGTCGGCGAGCTGCCCTGGGGCATCACGATTTGCGCAGCCATGACGGCAACCGACGCATCCACCGCCGGCCCGATTGCCGCCGGACGCTCGTCCCCGGCACGATCCGCGGCGACTGCCTGCGCTTGTCGATCGGCGGCGTCAGCCATTCCTATGGCACCACGGCGCGCCCTGATCGACGTCAGCTTCGCGCGTTGCGCCGGCAAGCTTCACGGCGTTGCTTGGCCTCAACGGCGCCGGCAAGAGCACGTTGTTCTCGCTGGTTACGCGGCTGTTCGGAATTCAGGCCGGACGCATCAGCATTTTCGGCCACGACATCGGCCTTGCGCCAGGCGAAGCGCTACGGCTGCTCGGCGTGGTGTTCCAGCCCGCACGCTCGATCTCGACCTCTCGGTGACGCAAAACCTGCTCTATCACGCCGCCCTGCACGGCATCGCAAGGCGCGAAGCGCGCTTGCGCAGCGACGAGGTGCTGGCGCGCATCGGGCTTGCCGACCGCGCCGGCAGCAAGGTTCGCGACCTCTCGGGCGGCCAGATGCGGCGGCTGGAAATCGCGCGCGCATTGCTGCATCGCCCGCGCTTGCTGCTGCTTGACGAGGCGACCGTCGGCCTCGACGTCAAGGCCCGCGCCGACATCCTCAGCCACGTCCGGCAGCTGGTCACCGAGCAAGGCATCGGCGTGCTCTGGGCAACGCATCTGTTCGACGAGATCATGCCCGGCGATGACCTCGTGGTGCTGCATCAGGGCCGGGTGCTGGCGCATGGCCCGGTCGCGCGACATCGTCGCTGACGCCGGAGCCCATGACATCAACTCCGCATTCATGCGCTTGACCGGAGCTGCGGTGGATCCCGGGAGCCCCGCGCCATGAGCTCCACGATCGCCAGGCAAGACCGAAGCGGCTTTTCGTTCGCGCGAATACATCACCTGCCTGAACGGCATCGTGTGGCGCGAGGCGCTGCGCTTCCTGCACCAGCGCGAACGCTTTGTCTCGCGCGCTGGTCAGGCCGCTGGTGTGGCTGTTCATCTTCGCCGCCGGCTTCCGTCAGGTGCTCGGCATCTCCATCATCCCGCCATACGAAACCTACATCCTCTACGAGGTCTATATCGCGCCCGGATTGATGGCGATGATCCAGCTGTTCAACGGCATGCAGTCGTCGCTCTCGATGGTCTACGACCGCGAGATGGGCAACATGCGCACCTTGCTGGTGAGCCCGCTGCCGCGCTGGTATCTGCTGTTCTGCAAGCTCGTTGCGGGAACCGCGGTCTCGCTGCTCCAGGTCTATGCCTTCCTGCTGATCGCGTGGTTCTGGGATATCGCGCCGCCGCCGATCGGCTATCTCACGGTGCTGCCGGCGCTGATCCTGTCGGGCTTGATGCTCGGCGCGCTCGGCATGCTGATCTCCTCCGGCATCAAGCAGCTCGAGAACTTTGCCGGCGTGATGAATTTTGTCATTTTCCCGATGTTCTTCGCCTCGTCGGCGCTTTATCCGCTGTGGCGGGTGCAGGAGGGCAGCCCGCTGCTCTACTATGTCTGCCTGTTCAATCCGTTCACCCATGCGGTCGAACTGATACGCTTCGCGCTGTACGGACAGATCAACTGGATTTCGCTGGCGGTCGTCGGCTGCTGCACGGCGGCTTTCATGATCGGCGCGATCTACGCCTATGATCCATCGCGCGGCCTGATCCGCCGCGGGCCCGCCGGAGGCGAGACATGAGATGGCAGATCGCGATCGGGCGCTGCTCGTTCGTCGCGGCATCGGCCGAATTCTGCCTTGCCGCCGATCCGCGCTATCCGGACTGGCCGTGCGCCCAGGCCAAGGTGCCGGAAATCTCGCTCGCCGCGGTGTGGGCGGGTCCGCCGCTCGACGACGTCGCGGACAAATGGAAGGACGATGCCAAGGTGAGCGCGCTGGTGCCGAAACTGGCCGCAAGGCGGACGCCGCTCGAGGAAGCCCAGAAGGCGATCACGGAATTTCTCGCCGGCTCGGCGGCCGACAAGGCCACGGCAGGCAAGCTCCTGTTCGCCGGCCTGTTCGATACGCCTCAATGCCCAGCGCTCGTCGGTCCTGAACGGGCTCGAACGGGTGACCCGCAAGCAGCGCGAGGCCGCGGACAAGATCCGCGCCGATACGCTCGCGCTGCAGGCGCTGCAGGGTGCATCCCCGCCCGATCAGCCCAAGATCGACGAACTCGGCAATCAACTGGTCTGGGAAACGCGGATTTTCGAGGACCGGCGGCGTGTGATCAAATTCGTCTGCGAGGTGCCCACCGCGATCGACCAGCGGTTGTTCGCGCTCGGTCGCGTGATCCAGCAGGAGATGGAATAGCGAACGCGGTCACTGACGCGGTCGCGCCGATGCCAGCGCAGCTTCTCCTCGCCGGCCGCGGCTCCGGCTGCGCTTCCGCAACCGGCAGGTTGGCGCGCTCCCAACCTTCGGTTCCCTCGGGATACCAGGCCACATTGGGATAGCCGTAGGACAGGACTCGTTTCGCCGCGTTCCAGGACATCCAGCAATTTTCCTGGCAGTAGATCACGAGCAGCGCGGCGTTGTTGCCGCCGGAAGCGCGTTCAAGTCCCGCGCCGCAGATAGTCCTCGGTTGCCTCCGCCAGTTTGCCGTAACCGGTGTCCGGCAGCCAAACGCTGCCGGGAATGTTGAGCCGCGGCTTGTCGCGCCAGACCGTGCCAGCGGGCAGATTTTGCGGCTTTGGCGCACGCGGCAGCACGTCGATGAAAACACCCGTGCCTTGCGCGCCAGATCGCTTCGGCCTCTGCGGTCGTGAGCACGCGTACGCCGGCGAGCGTTGCAGGAACAGGCGCGCGATAATTGTCCGTGCGGTATCCGTCCGGCTCCGGCACGTTCTGCTGCGCGTGAGCGCTGGCTGCGCAAGCGCAAAGGTCGCAACGATCACGCACGCGAGCTTCCGCATCATGGCGACTTCGTCGCCGTCTCCGCGCCGATCGGCCGGTCATTCTCGTCGAGCAAGGGAACGCCGAAGTCGAGCAGTATCTTGTTGATGGCCGGCTGGTTCTCCTGGATCAGACGGTTGAGCAGCCGCTTCCAGTTCTGGTCGGCCGGCCGGACGCCCATGCCGATGCGATAGGCGAGCCGGGGTCCCGTGGTTTCCTTGACAAGCGGCGTGACGTGAAGCGGCGGGCTTGCCTTCCTGGCGTAAAAGCCAGCCATCGGCCCCCACAGAATGGCGGCGTCGATCTTTCCCGACGTCAGATCGTTGATCATGGCTTCTGCCGACGAATCGATGCGCGTATCGATCATCAGCGGATAGGACTTGGCGTTCGCCATCAAACCATTGGCGGCCATGTTGGTGGCGGGCGGCGTGCCGGCGACGATGCCGATATGCTTGCCCTTCAGGCGGTCGTCTCCCAGCGTCGCGACATCGTCAAGACCGCTGCCCTGCTTGGCAACCAGCGCGTAAGCCGTGCGGTAGTAGGGATTGGTGCCCTGAACCAGATCGTCGCCTTGCGGAAAGCCCATGATGACGTCGCAACGATGCGCGGCGAGCGTCATCCGGACGAAACCGGTCGCCTGCGGAAAGTACATGTAGTCCAGCTTCTTCTGCAGCTTTTCGGCGAACAGCTCGCCGAGCTTGTTCTCGAACCCTTCGCCCTTCTCGTTCGAGAACGGCAAATTGCGCGGGTCGGCGCATACCCTCAGCACCTTGGGATCGACGAGTTCGATCGACAGGTCGGTGCCGTCATTGGTCTGCGCCCGCGAAATGCCGCTACCGGCAAGCGTTGCGGTGATCGCAATCAGCGGAAGCAGCAAGCCGCGACGCCGCGCACTATTTGTCATCGCTGTCTCCCTCTCGATCAAACACTGGCCGGTGTCCATAGATTGCGCAGTGAGCCATGGCGTGCAACAGGAATAATCCTCGTGATGGCTTCGCGTTGCATGCTGCGGCGCAAACTGGCTTCACGATGGAACGACTGAGCGATCGACGCCGCTTTCGTGGTGAGACTGAGGCAGAAATATGGCTCATGGCGTTTCGGATTCTTGCTGCTGCTTGCGATCGCTCGGCGCATCGACCTTATCGCAGGCGCAGCAGCAAGAGCTTGCCTGTCAGCGAAGTCGCGCCCGGCATATTCGTGCATCACCGGCGTGACCGCGCTGATGACACGCGAGAACGACGGCGCGATTGCCAATATCGGATTCATCATTGGCGACAACGCGGTTGCGGTGATCGACACCGGCGGCAGCGTTCGCGAGGGACAGCAGCTGCTTGCGGCGATCCGCGCCCGTACCGACAAGCCGATCCGATACGTCATCAACACGCACGGCCATCCGGACCACGTCTTTGGCAACGCCGCGTTTCGTGCGCGATGGAACCGTGTTCGTCGGTCACAGGAACCTGCCGCGGGCGCTGGCCACGCGTGGGCAATTCTATATCGAAGCATTTCGCCGGATCATGGGCGAGCCAACTCATGGATGAGGTGCGCATGATACCGCCGACGCTCCTCGTCGATGGCACCATCAAACTCGATCTCGGCTCGCGAACCCTGACCTTGAGGGCGTGGCCGACCGCGCACAGCGACAACGATCTCACCGTGCTCGACGAGCAAACCAAGACCCTGTTCGCGGGCGATCTCGTGTTCCTCACCCACACCCCGGTGCTGGACGGCAGCATTCGCGGATGGCTAAGGGTGATCGACGAACTCAGCACCCTTCCCGCGCAACGCGTGATTCCCGGTCACGGACCTGTGAGCGAATGGCCGGCGGCACTCGCCGACCAACGCCGCTACCTCGAAACACTGGCGTCGGATGTTCGCGTGCTTGTCGCCCGCGGCGAACCGATAACGGTCGCCGCCGGCACCGCCGCGGCCTCCGAGCGATCGCGATGGCAACTGTTCGACGACTACAATGCGCGCAATGCAACAACCGCATTTTCGGAAATTGAATGGGAATAGCCCGCCCAATGCCGTATATTGACGCCGCTACCTTCCATCCCAGCGAAGGGCCACCATGCCCGGACGTCGTTTCCGCCTGCTCTGCATCGCCAGCCTCCTGAGCGTCATGCTCGGCGCGCGCGTTGCGCCTGCGGCAGCGCCCGAGGCCTATGATCCGTGGCCCGGCCTGGTCCAGGACATCTTCAACAATCGTCCGATGAACGACGGCGCCGACGTGATCGCCATCGAGATGCCATACCGCGCCGAGGATGCGGCGATCGTTCCGGTCACCCTGCGCACCAAGCTTTCGCCCGGCGACAGCCGCCGCGTGCTGACGATCACGCTGGTCATCGACCAGAATCCGGCGCCGATGGCGGCGAAGTTCGAACTGGGGCCGGACGCCAATGTGACGGAAATCTCGACGCGCGTGCGCGTCAACAACTATACCGACGTTCATGCGCGTGGCCGAGCTGAGCGACGGCAAGCTCTATGTGACGAAGACCTACGTGAAGGCGTCCGGCGGCTGCTCGGCACCTGCCGCCAAGAACGCCGACGAAGCCAAGAGCAGGCTGGGCCAGATGCGATACCGGCAGTTCGCGCGGCCTGGCCAGGGTCCCGCCAGCGGCGCGCGCGAGGCGCAGATCATGATCGGTCATCCCAGCAATTCCGGCCTGCAGATGGATCAGGTCACGCAGCTCTACATCCCGGCCTTCTTCGTCAACGAGTTGCGGCTGTGGCAGGACGACAGCCTGGTGCTGGCGATGGAAGGCGGCATCTCGATTTCGGAAGACCCCAATATCCGGTTCACCTATGTTTCGAATGGCGCGAAGCGTTTCCGTGCCGAGGCCAAGGACACCAAAGGCCACGTATTCCAGAACGAATGGAAGGTCGACGATTCCGGCATTTGACGCGCGCGCAGCCCGGATCACGTCAGCGCTCTAGAAACATCTCACTTCAGCTTCGGCCTGCGCGCGCCTGAGATCGTTGAGCGCGCTTGCCGCCTGCTCAGACGTGCGGAACTGCCCGCCCAGATTGCCCCGAACCTGCGACATGCTCAGGACGGTTTCGGCCGTGACATAGCCGCTCATAGGGCACGAGCGATGCGATGACGTCGATCGAACAGGAGCATTGTTCGATCGCCTGCCGCGTCTCGCCATTCGCCTTGAGACAGCCAAAGACGTATTCCGCGCGCGCCGCCGTCGGATAATCGTTGACCTCCTCGGCGCGCGCGATCGATCGCCATCGTCATCAGCGCGATCAACGCGGCGACAATTCGTCGTACCGATCCGGCTAGCGTCATCGGCTTCCTCCACTGCCTGGCGTCGAAGCTATGCTATGACTGTCCTGCTGAAAAGACGACGTTCGGGCAAATGGCTTCAAGGCACGATCGACGCGTGTTGCTCCATGCTGTCGGCAAGAGTGGCGCTGAGACGCACGTTCGGAACTGCAGCGCTCGGTCTTGGGCTTATCACCATGACGGCGACGGCGCAGGACATGATGCGCCACGTTGACCTGTCGTCGCCCGATATGGTCTCGGCCGAAATGACCCGCGGAGAGGTCGAGGCCGCGCTTGCTGCGGCGACTACCGCCGCGCCCGCCGATTTCACCGGAAAGAGATTGTCCGGCCTCGACCTCTCCGGGCTCAACCTGTCCGGCGCGATTTTTCGCGCGGCACGGCTCAACAAGACGAAGCTCGCCGGCGCGAAACTCGATCGTGCGGTCCTCGACCAGGCATGGCTGCTCGAGGCGGACCTCACGGGCGCAAGCCTGAAGGGCGCCAACCTGTTCGCCTCGCAGATGGCTCGCGCCCGTCTCGACGGCGCCGATCTCTCAGGAGCGCGCGTTGCTGCCGATCTTACCGGCGCGAGCCTCGTCGGAGCCTCGATCGCGGGCGCGAATCTGGGCGCCGACATGCGCAACCAGTCGATGGGCCTGATGCGCGCGGTGCTGAAATCCGCCAATCTGGAGCGGCTGAACGCACGCGGCGCCGACCTGTCGCGCGTCGATCTCGAATTTGCTTCACTGAAGGGCGCCGACCTGACGGGCGCTTCCCTCAAGAGCGCCCAGCTCGGGGGAGCCGACTTGACCGGTGTCACGGTCATCGACACCGATTTCGACGGTGCTGATCTCGCTTCAGCGAAGTTGATCGCTCCAATTGGCCTCGACCAGGCAAAAAATTTCGACAAGGCGAAAAATCGTGACCGTCTGATAAGGTAATGACGGCTCCAAGCGTTCCACTATGGAAGGATTGCCTGATGCGATGGATCCTGGCTTCGGTCGCGCTGTTGTTAGCGAGCACCGGCGAACTTGCCGCGCAGGCAAGGCAGGGCATCCGGCTCTGGAACCTGACCACCTCGACCATTTCCAGCTTTCAGCTCTCGCCGGCCGGGAAGGACGCCTGGGGACCGAACCAGACCCTGAACGACAGGGACAAGGAGGTCGACCACGACGAACGCCTGCGCATCACGAGGCGTGGAGCCGGGACGCTACGATGCCAAGGTCAGTTATCCCGACTCAAGGCAATGCTTTGTGACGGGATATCGAGATCAAGGCGGATGCGGTGTTTTCGATTGCCGACAAGGATTTGAAGGACTGCAACAAGTAACCCTTGCCGCGGCGTCGTCAAGATCGGTTCAGCCCGCGGGCGCAGCTTCGCCTTATCCGCCTTGTCGTTGGCGTGCGGATATTCGCAGCGCCACCTGACCGCGGTCCATTTCGGATGCTCGCCCACCCACTGCGCGATATAGGGCTGCGCAGCCATGACGCATTGCCGCAGCGAAACGCTCCGAGGAAAACACCAGGTGCCGCTCTTCGCAGGTGGCCGGCGACAGCACGGCACATACCGTCACGATCAGGTCGATCGCATTCATGCCTGACATCCCTAGGCTAGTTCGTTGAATAGATAGCACAAACAGCTACGCAGCCGGCAGGGCGAAGTTTCACTACACCGTGAAAACCCGGTCTCGGATGACGCCCGCGGCCGGCCCTCAGCCTAGAAATTGACGCCGAACACCAGCCGCGCCTGATGGCGCTCGAAATTGACGAGATCGAGGGCTGCATCTCGATCCAGCCGGACGCCCCCATGCCTGAACGCTCCAGGCCGCGGTCAGCCGGGAGCGCGGCGACAATTGGAAATACGCGGTTGGACCGACAAACAGCGCCTGGCCCGCGAACTCTTGCAAACCGATCCCTTCGTATTGCCGCAGATAGCGCGCTTCGCCGCCGACCAAGAAGCCCGGGACGCATTTGCGCCATCACCCCGAGCGCGGCGCCGATGGTGGATTCCTGTTCCGCGGCGCCGGTGCCAACAACGCGCGTCCATTCCGGCTGATAGATCAGATTGAGAGCCGCGACCGCAAGTTTGGGATCAACTCCCGGTCGAACGCCAGCGTGAATTCCGTCCCGTAATTCCGGACAGCCGCAGCCGTGGTATCATCGATGCGGCTGAGCGTGGCTCTCGACGGCGAAAGTCAGGCCGAAGGGCGCGCTGTCCCGATCCAGAAACCGGTAGCGCAGATCGACGGAAACGCCCTGCCAGGCCAATTGGCGGCGATCCTCAAGGCCTGGAACGCCACGAATGTCATGGGCCGCAAAGGCGCTTCCGACCTCGATCCGGAAATTCTTGACGGGCACGAATTCCAGTTCGAATTCCTGGCCGATCGCCCGGTAGTTACCGCCATTCTTGGCAAAGCGTCCGGTCGTCTGGCTCTGGAATTCGCGCTCGCCGACGTTGCCGACATCCGTGCCGATCATGAAGCCAAACAGATGCTCGGTGTCGATGCCCTCTGCGCAGACACCGCTTGGAAGCAGCGCGGAGAGGCACGGGATTGCCGCCCGGAACGTTCTTGCTCGAATTGGCATCCACATTCCAGGAAGGCCATGGGATGAAGATTGACAGCATCGCCGATCGAGCTACGAACCCTATCACAGTGCAGGGCAACCGGCGGCGAAGCAAAGACGCGCCCCCAGAGTTCGGATGGATAGCTCCTCTGGCAAGCGAAAATCGCGCAGGCCCGAAAGCGCCGAGCTTGGGTCGCGTGAGGCTATGGAGCTCGAGGATGAAATCCCGATGGCCGAACGTCGATCTGGCGTGACGCGATGTTCGCCACGTCTGCCACGGCTCCACGGCTCGCAGATGCCGCAGAGCCGGGCAGATCGCTTCGGCGCTTAGTCTATTTGCGCTGCGCAGGCGTACATGTTGATTTCCATGCCCACCGGCACTTCGATGATCTTTCGGAGTCTTCCAGGTCATTCAGGGGGCCTCCAACTAGTTTTGGCGCGATACTCACGCCGAGATTGAACGTAGGGCGAGCTCAAAAGCAACGCAAAGGGTGGAACAACGATGAGCGAGCTCCAGTGTGGCAGGAAGAACAGCCGATACTTCTCTCTTGGACAAAGGCCATTTCTCTTTTGGGCAAAGCACTGCGCGATAGACAAGTTGATCGAGGACTTTCTTTCTTTGCAGCGTGCGGGTTGGCTGCCGCTATTTCAACAATCGCAACAGCGCTTGCCCGGCGCGGGTGTTGAGCTCCCTCGCATCCAGGGTCCCGTCTTTGTCCGGATTGGCTGCGCTAAAAGCGTCGCTCCACCACGACAAGATATTCGTCGACCGTCAGTGTGCCGTCATGATCGGGATCGGCGGCCGCCAGCTCCCTGGCGCTCAGCCTGCCCGCCAGTTCGCGCTTGTCGAGCGTACCGTCATGATCGCGATCAAGCTTCGCGAACGAGTTTGCCGCGGCTTTCTTGACCTCCGCGAGATCGAGCGTGCCGCCCTTGTCGGTGTCGAACATCTTGACGGCGTCGGCGCCGGATGCCGCGAGGGCCGGCAAGCTTCCCGCTGCCAGTGTTGCGGCAACCCACATCAGAATAACAGGCCGGCGCGACACCATGATCCGATTTCCTTCCCAGCGCTCAAGTCACGACGAATGATATCGGCGACGCCAAGTCATCGCCTGCACGAAGCTGGCTCGACGTGAAACATCGTCGCCCGCTCGCCGGCGATCGGTCGCAATCGTCGATCGCTCGCTTTCACCTGCGGGGCGAGAATAAATCGCTTCATTTGCTCCTCCTTTGTCCTGACGCGCGCCCCGGCGTGCCATGACGGATAAGCAACCGATACGGAGGCTGCGGGTTCCCGGTGGCCAGGCGAATCTCGCTACTGTTTAATTGAGCACTCTTAGCTTCGTTTCCGCCGACCACGGACCACAATTTAGGAGGCCACTCATGCGATCAATATTCAGCGGAACACTCCGGGCATTCCTTGCAATCTGCCTTACTCTGCCAGCCTATGCTCAAGACAGTTCGCGGCTTGGCCAGCCGACAACGAGCTCGGTAAACCCACCTGCAATGCGGACCGGGAAAGAGCGCCTCGGCAGTAAATGGATGGATGAGCAGCGGATCGACAATTGCAATGTGCCGATCGACAAACGGGGGACCAAGCCGCGGCCGAGCGACTGCTCGCACGTTCCGACAGGGAACCGATCAGACGCCACCCCAATAGGCGTCAGCTTTTCCACAACACGACGCATTGGGTTGCATCAGGGCCACCCAAAATACTGAGGAAAAAGGATGCTGTGCTTCATCCATCTCGCTCGATTTTCCGGCGAGATGGCAAAGCAATGTTTCGCGCCGAGGACGGCCCAGATCAACCGGTCATTGGGACCGTGCAGATCGGTCTTGTCGGAGAGCCGACGCCATACCAGCGGGGATCGGCGTGCCGGGTTTTGGAGCGGGCGCCTTGGTCTGGTGCAAAGGGGAACATCCGGATTCTAGACGTCCGAGAGACAGGCTGCCGTGCTGCGCCTTGTGGATGGAAGACGGAACAATTCCGAAATACTTGCGGAAGACACGGCTGAAATGCGACGAACTCGAAAAGCCCCACGAAAATGCAACGTCGGTAACCGTCTTTCCGGCGTGGGTCTCCAGTTCGTGGCGGCAGTTCTGCAATCGCGCGTGCCAGATATAGTCGCTGACGGTCATGCCCCTGTCGCTGAACAGCATGTGCAGATAGCGCTTGGTGCAGCCCAGTGCCGCGGAAATCTGGTCGATGCAGAGTTCAGGATCGCGCAGATGTTCGCGGATGAAGGCCTGGGCGCGAATATACATCGCCTCGGGGCCGCCACGATCGAACGCCGCGTCTGCCTCGCGCAGCGGCAGCAGCAGAGAGATCGATCAGCGGATCAGCGACGACGACGGCGTTGTTCGGCGACAGCTTCGCAGCCTCGCTCGAACGCGGCATGCACGAAGTCGTGGGCGATCCGGCCGGTGCCGGTGCGCGCCGAAAGCTTGCACGCCGACATCCTCTGCCAGTGGAAGCCGCGCTCCTGCAGCAGTTCCTTCGGCACGATGACGACCTCGTGCCGCGTCAACGCCGGACTGATGATCGTATGCGGACAGGATACATCATAGGCGAGGCAATCGCCGGGCATCAGCTCGATGCGCCGACCGTCCTGCTCGAAATAGGAAGTTCCTTGCGTCTGAAACAGTATCTTGACGTAAGGATGCTCGCTCGATCTTGCGCGGGACACGGTGTGCGCGATCCGATGCTGGCTCACCTCGATCTGACAGAGCTTCAGCCGCGAAACCGTGGTGTAGTTGACCCGCGCTTCGAGCGATGAAGCCTTCAGCGGATCGATGTCAAATTGGCCGCAAAGATCGGTCAGTGCATCTGACCAACATTGGATCTGCTTCTTCGGCGACAATCCGGAGGTGGTAAGCGAGTGGACCGTATCAGACATTTCCAGCCACCGATTCGAGAAAACGTGACTGTCGCCGCGAGGACTCGGTCACGGTGAAGCGACATCTACCTCAATTTAGAACGGTCGTTGCTTGGGCTCGAGCAACGTATGTCCCGGCATCCACTTGACAATCCTCCGACTTAGTTTCTGCGCCGTCAAGGAAACCTCAACCTCGATCGCGCAGGCATCTTCCGCGCTGCTCCATTGCACTGCCACATTCATGGCGACGCCAGCGCGGATTTGCGGCCGGAGCCAGAAAGTTCGTCGCGGTTCGCTTTGGAGCAAATGCCCTTCTCTCTTGGGCAAGTTTCCCATTGACCGAACGGGATAAGCATACAGGGACAAAATGGAAAAAGCGGGCCGTTTCGACGGAACCCAAAGTTCATCAGTGGGAGGAGTTCACAATGCGCAAAGTGCTATTGGCAACCTGTCTTGGTTCCATCGCGGCGTTTGCCGCAGGCGGCGCTGTGGCCAACGACAGAACTGATCAAGATGTCGCAGAACCCGAAAGATTGGGTGATGCCGGCAGGCGACTACGCCAACACGCGCTACTCGAAGCTCAACCAGATCACCGCGGCCAATGTCGGCAAGCTGCAGGTCGCCTGGACGTTCTCGACCGGCGTGCTGCGCGGCCACGAAGGCGGACCGCTCGTCATCGGCAACATGATGTACGTCCACACGCCGTTCCCGAACAAGGTCTACGCTCTTGACCTATCCAAGGACGAAGCAAGATCGTCTGGAAGTACGAACCCAAGCAGGATCCGAACGTCATCCCGGTGATGTGCTGCGACACGGTGAACCGCGGCGTGGCCTATGCCGACGGCAAGATCTTCCTGCACCAGGCCGACACCACGCTGGTCGCGCTCGATGCCAAGACCGGCAAGGTCGTGTGGTCGGTGAAGAACGGCGATCCCGGCAAGGGCGAGACCGGCACGTCGGCGCCGCATGGTCGTCAAGGACAAGGTCATCGATCGGCATCTCCGGCGGCGAATTCGGCGTTCGCGGTGTCGCGTGACCGCCTACGACATCAAGGACGGCAAGCGGGTCTGGCGCGGCTATTCGATGGGACCGGACGAGCGACACGCTGATCGATCCGGTGAAGACCACCGCATCTCGGCAAGCCGGTCGGCAAGGATCTCGAGCACTCAAGACCTGGCAGGGCGATCAGTGGAAGATCGGCGGCGGCACGCACGTGGGGCTGGTACTCCTACGATCCCGCAGCTGAACCTGATCTACTACGGCTCGGGCAACCCCTCGACCTGGAATCCGAAGCAGCGGCCGGGTGACAATCAAGCTGGTCGATGACCATCTTCGCGCGCGACGTCGACACCGGCATGGCCACGCTGGGTCTATCAGATGACGCCCCACGACGAGTGGGACTATGACGGCGTCAACGAGATGATCCTCACCGATCAGCAGATCGGCGGCGCAGACCGCAAGCTGCTGACCCACTTCGACCGCAACGGGCTCGGCTACACGCTCGACCGCGTCACCGGCGAATTGCTGGTCGCCGAAAAGTACGATCCGAAGGTCAACTGGACCAGCGGCGTCGACATGAACAAGAGTTCGCCGACCTATGGCCGTCCGAAGGTCGTCGACCAATATTCGACCGACAAGCAGGGCGAGGACGTCAACGTCAAGGGCATCTGCCCGGCCGCGCTCGGCACCAAGGACGAGCAGCCGGCGGCCTACTCGCCGGATACGCAGCTGTTCTACGTGCCGACCAACCACGTCTGCATGGACTACGAGCCGTTCAAGGTGAGCTACACCGCGGGCCAGCCCTATGTCGGGGCGACGCTCTCGATGTATCCGCCTCCCGGCGAAACCCACATGGGCAACTTCATCGCCTGGGACGGCAAGACCGGCAAGATCGTCTGGTCGAACAAGGAGCAGTTCTCGGTCTGGTCGGGCGCGCTCGCGACCGCCGGCGGCGTGGTGTTCTACGGAACGCTCGAAGGCTACCTCAAGGCGGTCGATGCCAAGACGGGCAAGGAACTCTACAAGTTCAAGACCCCGTCCGGCATCATCGGCAACGTCACGACCTATGAGCAGGGCGGCAGGCAGTATGTCGCAGTGCTGTCCGGCGTCGGCGGCTGGGCCGGTATCGGCTTGGCGGCCGGGCTGATGAGCCCTGAGGCTGCCGCTGAATGGCAGGGCGCTGCGGGCCGTGCAACGGTGGGCCGTGCATTGGAATCCGCCGCGAGGAACGTGGACACCGCCGGTCTCGGCGCCGTCGGCGGCTACGCTGCGCTGAGCAACTATACCGCGCTCGGCGGAACACTCACGGTGTTCGCGCTGCCGCAATGAGCTGACCAACCTCGTTCCGGCGCATGGAGCTGCTCCATGCGCCGGTTCGCCTGCCATCGATGTCGAGGATAAGCTCTTGCGTACAATCTGGTTTGTGGCTGCCGCGATGATCCTCGTGGTGTCAGGAGGAATTGCCTTCGCCGAAGACGCGGTCGATCCGACTGCCGTCAAATCCGAGGACGGCAAATATCTCGACAAGGAAGGCAACCCGACCTTCAAGGTTGGCGTCCGACGGCACGGTGGATTGGTACACCTACTCCGGATACCGCCGCTATCACTCGGAATGCCACGTCTGCCATGGCCCCGACGGGATGGGATCGACCTACGCGCCCTGCGCTGACGGATTCGCTCAAGACCATGAGTTACGGCGACTTCCTCGGCGTGGTCGCGAGCGGCCGCAAGAACGTCAGCACGTCGCAGGAGAACGTGATGCCGGCGTTCGGCGATAATCCGAACGTCGCCTGCTACATGGACGACCTCTACATCTATCTGCGTGCCCGCGCCAATGACGCCGTCGGGCGCGTGCGTCCTGCCAAGCATGAAGACAAGCCGGAAGCCTACACCCAGGCGGAAAATTCCTGCATGGGAAAGTAGCGATCGTATCGGATGCGCAGAGCGGCAGCCGAGTGTCTTGCTGCGTCTTGCAAAGCGAAGATGGAGTCTGAGAATGAAGACGCGCGCTGCTGTCGCGTTCGAAGCAAAGAAGCCGCTCGAAATCGTCGAGGTCGATCTGGACGGGCCGAAGGCCGGTGAAGTCCTTGTCGAGATCAAGGCGACGGGGATCTGTCACACCGACGCCTACACGCTTGACGGCTTCGACAGCGAGGGAATCTTTCCTTCGATCCTCGGCCATGAGGGCGCCGGCATCGTTCGCGAGGTCGGCGCCGGCGTAACGTCGGTGAAGCCGGGCGATCACGTGATCCCGCTCTACACGCCCGAATGCCGCCAGTGCAAAAGCTGCCTGAGCCAGAAGACCAACCTCTGCACCGCGATCCGCGCCACCCAGGGCAAGGGCGTGATGCCCGACGGCACGTCGCGCTTCAGCTACAAGGGCAAGCCGATCTTCCACTATATGGGCTGCTCGACGTTTTCGAACTTCACCGTGCTGCCGGAAATCGCGGTGGCGAAGATCCGCGAGGACGCGCCCTTCGACAAGAGCTGCTACATCGGCTGCGGCGTGACGACCGGCGTCGGCGCGGTGGTCAACACCGCCAAGGTCACGCCGGGCGCCAACGTGGTCGTGTTCGGGCTCGGCGGCATCGGGCTCAACGTCATTCAGGGCGCCAGGATGGTGGGCGCCGACAAGATCATCGGCGTCGACATCAACGATACCAAGGAGGAATGGGGCCGCCGCTTCGGCATGACGCATTTCGTCAATCCGACCAAGGTCGGCGGCGACATCGTTGCAGCATCTGGTCACGCTCACCGACGGCGGCGCCGACTTCACCTTCGACTGCACCGGCAACACCACCGTGATGCGCCAGGCGCTCGAGGCCTGCCATCGCGGCTGGGGCGTCTCGGTGGTGATCGGGGTCGCGGAAGCCGGCAAGGAAATTGCCACCCGGCCGTTCCAGCTGGTGACCGGCCGCGTGTGGAAGGCACCGCGTTCGGCGGCGCGCGCGGCCGCACCGACGTGCCGAAGATCGTCGACTGGTACATGAACGGAAAGATCGCAGATCGATCCGATGATCACGCACGTCCTCAAGCTCGAGGAGATCAACAAGGGATTCGATCTGATGCACGAAGGCAAGTCGATCCGTTCGGTCGTCGTGTTCTAAAGTCAAGAACGTCAAACACAAGGAGGATAGGCCCATGACTGTTCATATCCACCCATCGATTGACAGCGGCGTAAAGAAAGGCTCGGGCAGCTTTGCCGGCGGCACCCTGGTCTGCAAATGCACGGACAAGCCGGTCAAGGTCGGCATCAAGGGCGATGTCGCCCACAACCACGCCTGCGGCTGCACCAAATGCTGGAAGCCCGAGGGCGCGACCTTCTCGGTCGTCGCCGTCGTGCCGCGCGAAAATGTGACGGTGCTCGAAAACGGCGACAAGCTGCAGATCGTCGATGCGTCGGCGGCGATCCAGCGACTACGCCTGCAAGGTCTGCGGCACGCATATGTACGGCCGCATCGAGAACAAGGGGCATCCGTTCTACGGCCTCGACTTCATCCACCCCGAACTGTTCCAGGAAGCTGGCTCGGCGGCGCCGGGGTTTGCGGCATTCGTGTCGTCCGTGATCGAGTCCGGCGTCACGCCAACGAGATGGCGGGCATCCGGTCGCGCCTGAAGGAACTCGGACTCGAGCCTTATGATTGCCTGTCTCCGGCGCTGATGGATGCGATTGCCACCCACGTGGCGAAATCGAGACCAGGCGGCCTGATCCGGCAACCGGTCGCTGATCTACGTCAGGTCCGAGGCGAGCACTGGCGGCACACCGGCCGGTCGACGCCACTGGCAGGGCGGCTGGCTAGAAAACGGAAATGCTGTTGCGGCGTTCTTCACAGATGCCGACCTGCTCCGCGCAGTGCGCCGGAGCGGGCCCGCCTGTGGTGTCGAATGTTGGCGCAAACGCAGCTGATTCGAAAAAATTTACGGATTCCCGGAAGTTGGGTCGCCAATTCACACAGTGGCGGCGTTCAGCGGACGCTCGCCGCCATGTGCCGGAAATTGGCTGGCGGTCGCCGATTGCAGCATCAACAAGGTTGGTATCGGCAAGAGAATTGAGCAGCCCCATAGGACCGCCCTGAGCGAAAACAGATCGACACGGATCGGATCATGGCCCGCCCCACTGGACCTGGTCGGCTGGTTCATATGTGCAAAAATTGCACAGACGTCCGCTGGCGGTATGTCGCGTTGCGTGGACTATCAGGTGAGTAAACGCGCCCACGCCGGAAGCAGGTCATGGCTCAGAACCGAAGTACGGATCGTAAAGACGTTGTGAACGGGGGAGGTCATTCGCCCGATGCGCAGTGCGCAGCCAACGCGCAGCAGATCCGGCATCCTGGTTTCCGTCGGAACGCCGGGCGGCGGTTTCGGCTATGCCGCGGCACGCCGCGACCTTTTGCGATCCTTCTGACGCTGCTGGCGCTCGCCATCCTGTTAGCCAGTCATACTCGTGTTCCTGCTCGGAACTTTTGCTGATCTGGATCCGATATTCAGCGCGTTGATCGCACTGGCGCTCCTGTCCGGCTTCATTCGCGACACTTTGGACGCCTTCGCTGACTCAACTCAGCTGAAGCTGACGCTGAAGCTCGAAAGGAGAAACTGTCAACCGCGGTCTAAACCGCGGCTGGTTTCGCGCCTGCTAAACCGCTAAGTCCTTGAAAAGCTTGGTGGGCGCACCAGGGCTCGAACCTGGGACCCGATGATTAAGAGTCATCTGCTCTACCAACTGAGCTATGCGCCCGGAACTCGGTCCGGAAAGCCTTCGCAAGAGGGGCGTCGTTTAGCAAAGCGACCCCGCGATGTCCAGCAAGCTGGACTCGAGTTTTCCCGGCCTAACCCGCTGAAACGGAAAACAGAAAAGCCGCCGGATTCCAGCGGCTTTCTCGGATATTTGACAGGCCGGCGGCCTGCGGTCACAGAGCCGCTCCGGGCCCGCTCCGCCGTCCATGCTCGCCGTCCCGGTCGAACGCGATCCCGATCGAAGCCGCGATCCCGCGGTCGCCGTCGAATCGCGGTCCATGCCGCGCATCGAACCAGTGCTGCCGCCAGCCCTCGGCCGCCGAACCGGCGCTCCATATGGGTCAGGACGGCAAGGCGGCGCTTCTGGCCGTCGTCGAGCGGTCTTGTAGAGCGGGTCGGCCGCGTCGGCGATCTTCTTCATCGCCGCCGCCGTGGTCGCCATGTTGTCGGCGCGCTCGCGCAGGCGCGTCACCGGATCGTCCGGCTTCTGCGCGTCTTGCTGAATCGCTCTTCGCGGCGCATTCATCCGCGCATTGGCGCGATCGATCCGCAGTTTGGCGAAATCGCGCACCGCGGTCTCGACCGGCGGCCACAGCTTCTCCTGGTCGGCGTTGAGCTTCAGCCCGGCATGGACCGCGGCGATCCGCGCGTCGGTAAAGGCCGCCCGGTCCTCCGGGTTCATCCGCGTATGGCCGTGAACCCAGTGATGGTGCTGGGCATAGACCGCGGTCGAACCGGCGATGGCGAGCGCCGCGATGCCGGCGATGGCAAACTTCTTCATGCGAACCTCCGTTGAAAGGTTGCCTGAAGATGAGCGCGCTCGGCCTGCAATTCAACTTACAGTTTGGACAGGTGGCTTGCCTTACCAAGATGTAATGTGACGAACCGTGTCCATTGCACCGCGGTTCAGAACAGCTGCCGATGCGCGCGCGGCAGCCACAGCGACAGTTCCGGGACGTAGGTCACGATCACCGAGGAAGACCAGCATGGTGCCGAGCCACGGCCAGCACCGCGATGGTCAGCTCGGTGATGCCCATCTTGGCGATGCCGGAGGCGACGTAGAGGTTGAGGCCGACCGGCGGATGGCACATGCCGACTTCCATGTTGACCGTCATCAGGATGCCGAGATGCACCGGGTGGATGCCGAGCCTGACCGCCGACCGGAAACAGGATCGGCGCCATGATCAGCACGATCGAGGACGGCTCCATCACGTTGCCGGCGACCAGCAGCAGCATGTTCACGAACAGCAGGAACTCGATCCAGGTCGAGGCCCGACGAGGTGATCCAGTGCGGTCATCGCCTGCGGGATCTGCTCGCTGGTCATCAGGAACGAGAACAGCACCGCGTTGGTGACGATGTAGAGGATCATCGCGCTCATGTTGGCCGAGCCGAGCAGCACCTGCGGCACGTCCTTGCAGCGTCATGTCGCTGGTAGACGAACACCGCGATGACGAAGGCGTAGACCGCGCTCATGGCGGCGGCTTCGGTCGGCGTGAACAGCGCCGCGTAGATGCCGCCGAGCACGATCACGATCAGCAGCAGGCCCCAGATCGATTTGCGGAACGCGGCAAAGCGCTCCGCCCAGCGTCGCCTTCGGCATGCGCGGATAGTCGTTCTTCCAGGCGCGATAGAACGTGGTGATGCCCGAGCATGCGTGGCGAGGATCAGGCCGGGCACCACGCCGGCCATGAACAACTGGCCGACCGAGGCCGACGAGCACGCGCTTGCCGTCCGGATCGATGCGCGACGCTGCCGCCGGTCGCCACCGCAATAGATCACCATGACGATCGACGGCGGAATCAGGATGCCGAGCGCGCCCGACGGTGGCGATCACGCCGGCGCCGAAGCGCTTGGGATAGCCCTGCTGCACCATCGCCGGCAGCATGATCGAGCCGATCGCGACCACGGTCGCGCGGCGATGAGCCCGAGATCGGCCGCGAACAGCGCGCAGGCCATGACGCCGGCGAGGCCCGAGCCCGCCGTACCAATGGCCGACCATCGAGGTCGCGAACGCGATCATGCGCCGCGCGACGCCGCCATGGGTGAGGAAATTGCCGGCCAGGATGAAGAACGGGATCGCCATGATCTCGAAATTCTCGATGCCGGTGAACAGCTTCAGCGCCACCGCCTCGATCGGCACCGTCGGTCATGGTGAACAGGAAGGTCAGCACGGTCAGGCCGAGCGCGATCGAGATCGGCATGCCCGTCAGCATCAGCGCGATCAGCAGGCCGAAGATGAAGGCGGCGCTCATCGCGCGACCTCCGCGGCGCCGGCGCCGGGCGCGTCGATCTCGACGCCCTCGACATGGGTCTCGTCGTGATGCGGCAGCTCGCCGGTCTGCCAGAATGTCCAGGCGACCTGCAGGAAGCGGAAGCACATCAGGTAGGAGCCGAGCGGAATGCAGAGAGTAGACGATCCAGCTCGGCATTTCGAGATCGGGCGACACCTGGTCGGTGTGCGTCAAGCCCGATGCACGAACTTCGCGCCCATGGTGCCGATCGACGGCGGTGAACAGCGCGCCGCAGAACAGGCCGAACAGCACGACGTGCTTGCGCCAGCGGCGGACTTGAGCTGGTTGACCAGCACGTCGACGCCGACATGGATGCCGGTGCGCACGCCATAGGCGGCGCCGAACTTCGCCATCCACACGAACATGTAGATGCACAAGCTCCTGCGCCCAGGACAGGTGGATCGGGATACAGGATACGGATAAAGAAGCGGGACGCCGACGCAGATAGCGATGCATCGACCGCGACGAAGATCATGAAGCGTCGCAGCCGCCATCAGCGACTGGCGATCAGGATTTCCTCGAGCCGGTCGAGGATGCGAAGCAACATGCACTTCCCCTCCGATGCACAGCCACGCTCGCTGGCGCGAGCCTGTCCTCTCAGTGCCCGTCGCACGAGCCGCCGGCCTGCAACCCGGCGTCACGGCAGTCTGCGGCGTGCAAGCCCGTCGTTAGTCGTCAGTTGGTCGCGCCGCTCGTCTCCTTGACGAATTCGTCGATCAGCGGCCTGGCCGACGCGCGATGGCCACGTCCTTGTAGACCGGCTCCAGCGCCTTGCGCATCGCCGCGTCCTGCTCCGGCGTCAGCGTGACGATCTCGCTCTTGCCGGACTTCTTGATCTCGGCGAGCGCGTCGTCGTTTTCCTTCGGCCGACTGGCCGTTGCCGTAGGCGGTCGCTTCCTTCATCGCCTTCTCGCAGCTGAGCGCGGATGTCCGCCGGCAGGCCGTCCCAGAACTTCTTGTTCGGCGATCACGACGTAGCCGATGTAGCCGTGATTGGTGCTGGTGATGTACTTCTGCACCTCATGCATTTTCTGGGTGTAGATGTTCGACCAGGTGTTCTCCTGTGCCGTCGACCACGCCGGTCTGCAGCGCCTGGTAGACTTCGGAGAACGCCATCACCTGCGGGATCGCGCCGAGCGCGCGGAACTGCGCTTCCAGCACCTTCGGACGACTGGATGCGGAATCTTCAGGCCCTTGTAGTCCGCCGGCGCTGAGCAGCTGCTTGTTGGCGCTCATCTGCTTGAAGCCGTTGTCCCAGTAGGCGAGGCCGATCGATGCCCTTCGGCTCGAGCAGCTTGAGCAGCTTGGCGCCGAGCGGACCGTCGGTGACCTTGCGCAGCGTCGTCAGTGTCCGGAAGGATGTACGGCAGATCGAACACCTCGAATTCCTTGACGCCGATCGGGCCGAACTTGCGAGTTCGAGGGCGCCAGCATCTGCACCGCGCCGAGCTGCAGCGCCTCCAGCTCTTCCTTGTCCTTGTAGAGCTGCGAGTTCGGATAGACCTCGACCTTGACCTTGCCGCTCGGTGTACTTCTCGGCCAGTTCCTTGAACTTGTCGGCGCGCCTTGCCCTTTCGGCGTGTTGGTGCGCGACCACGTGGCTGAACTTGATGACGATCGGACGTCTGCGCCGCCGCCGGTCCGACCAAAGCCAATGCCGCGATCGACGCCGCAGCCAAAATCAATTTACGCATGTGTCCTCCTGCCGCTGATTTCGCAGCGCGCGACGCGCGGCTCCGATACCTTCATCCGGATCGGCACCAGTACAGACGATCGCCGGCAAAGGCTATTGCCTCGTTAGCAGGGCCCCGTTTGCCCACGTTGCTGCGTGCAATATGGCAGCCTGTCCCCAGATGGTCCACTGCCGTAAATGCAAAACGCGGCGCCGGAGCGCCGCGTTGTCGTTGCTGACTGTCGTTTCGAAGCAATCAGCTCGCCGCCGCCGCCGGCATGTCGCGCTGGCGCTTCATGACGATCTTGTTGAGCGCGCCGAGATAGGCTTTGGCCGACGCCACCAGCGTGTCCGGATCGGCGCCGCGCGGCGGTCATCGAGCGGCCCTCATGGGCGAGCCGCACCGAGACTTCGGCCTGCGCGTCGGTGCCTTCGGTCACGGCGTGGACCTGGTAGAGCTCGAGCTTGGCCTCGTGCGGCACCAGCGCCTTGATGCAGTTGAAGACCGCATCGACCGGGCCGTTGCCTTCGGCTTCCTCGATCTTGATCTGGCCGTCGATGTCGAGCTTCATGGTGGCGCGCTGCGGCCCGTGGGTGCCGGCGATCACCGTCAGCGAGACCAGCTTGATGCGGTCGTGGGCGTGCCGCGATCTCCTCGATCGACCAGCGCCTCGATGTCCTCGTCGTAGATGTCCTTCTTGCGGTCGGCGAGCGCCTTCATCCGCGCGAAGGCGTCTTCCAGCTGGTTGGCGCCGAGCTTGTAGCCCATCTCCTCCAGCTTGTGCACGAAGGCATGGCGGCCGGAATGCTTGCCGAGCACCAGCGAGGACTGCTTCAGGCCGACCATCTCGGGCGCATGATCTCGTAGGTCGAGGCATCCTTCAGCACGCCGTCCTGATGGATGCCGCTCTCATGCGCGAACGCGTTGCGGCCGACGATCGCCTTGTTGTACTGCACCGGGAACGAGGTCGCCGCCGACACCAGCTTCGAGGCGCGCGTCAGCATGGTGGTGTCGATCTTGTTCCACCACGGAAACACGTCGTTGCGCACGTTGATCGCCATCACGACCTCTTCCAGCGCGGCGTTGCCGGCCCGCTCGCCGATGCCGTTGACGGTGCATTCGATCTGCCGCGCGCCGCCGGCGATGCCGGCCAGCGAGTTCGCCACCGCCATGCCGAGGTCGTTGTGGCAGTGCACCGAGAACACCGCCTTGTCGGAATTCGGCACCCGCTCGATCAGCGTGCGCATGAAGCGGGCAGTATTCCTCCGGCACGGTGTAGCCGACGGTGTCGGGGATATTGACCGTGGTGGCGCCGGCCTTGATCACGGCCTCGACGATGCGGCAGAGGAAGTCCATCTCGCTGCGGGTGCCGTCTTCGGCCGACCATTCGACGTCGTCGATCTGGTTGCGGGCGCGGGTGACGTTGGCGATCGAGAGCTCCATCACCTGCTCCGGCGTCATGTTGAGCTTGACGCGCATGTGCAGCGGCGAGGTGGCAGATCACGGTGTGGACGCGGCCGCGCTTGGCGAACTTCACCGCTTCGGCGCAGCGGTCGATGTCCTTCGGATGCGGCGCGCGACAGGCCGGCGATCACGGCGTTCTTGGAGCGGCGGGCGATCTCGCTGACCGCCTGGAAATCGCCTTCGGAGGTGATCGGAAAGCCGGCCTCGATGACGTCGACGCCCATGTCGTCGAGCATCTCGGCGATCTCGAGCTTCTCCTCGAAGCGTCATGGTGGCGCCGGGGCACTGCTCGCCGTCGCGCAAGGTGGTGTCGAATATGACGACGCGGTCCTTGTCGGACTTGTTGACGGTGGTCATCGGAAAATTCCTTTTGGCTGGTGCGCTGCTTTCTGAGCGCTGAAGGGGTCTGGTGATCTCGCGCAACCCCTGAGTGCCCAGGCGCAAACCGCCCAGACGGCCCTCAGGGGCCGATAAGAAGCAGAAGCCCGCCAAGAAGCAGGGTGGGCAGGGACGCAGCCGGAATCGCGGGCGACGGACGGCAGCGGCCGCTCCACCCTGAACTCCGTACTTTTCGCTGCGAATCAGCATTGCCAGACCCTTTGGACAGCGCATTCTCGGCCAAAACCATTGACGGTTCGTTGCCAGAGCGCGCGCTCCGAGCCCGTTCTAAACGAGAAACGCGGATGGCCGCAACGCCAAAGATGGTCAGAAGGGCTGACCTATCTTGCCACACAGGCATTCGTTCTTCCGAACGGCGAGGCCGCCCTTTTGCGACGATGAACCACACTCATGCGTGATGCATCCCCGCTGGCGGGCGAGAGAGATTGGCCTAGTCATCATCCGCACGAGGCAACGGGACGCCCAGGTGAACTATAATCGGCAAGGAACTTGTCACGGAAGCGACCTCGTCCGCCAATTGCCGCAATGCAGTGGCCGCACCGGCCCCAAGGACGGTTTCCTGCTGCTCGGTCAGGCGCTGTCCCACAACACCACGGCCTTTCGAAGCCAGGCTTGCCGGCGCGCGTTTTCAACGCGCTTTGGTCCGCGTATCATGGGGGTCCTTGCGCAGTTCGATCAGCCCGTCCTCACCAGTGGCCGCAAGGCGTGCGTCAGCGCGGAGATTTCGGATCGCAAGCCGTCCAGCCAGATCCTGCAACGCTGGAGCCGTCACCGTCCGTAAGCCTCTCGATCTCTGCCAGGAGGCTCACCTTATAAAGGCTCGGTCGCGGCCAGCGCCTCATCGTAGAGGTGAGCGAGGCGACGGGCCGCCAGCCGTAACGCCGTGTTCGTGCAGGTAATTTGGGCGAAGTATTTCACTCAGTTCCACGCCTGACTTCAATAAATGTTCGACTGACGTTCCCGGATCCGACGTGTTCCTCATCCCACCAAAATGGTCGAGTCCGGGTCACTTGAAAGGGTACTGACGATCCCATATGGTTGAGCGCTCAACTATAGTTGATACTCAATAATAAGGATTGTCCAGATGTCAGGTTCAATTCACGAAAAACAGCCGTTATCACCGGCGCATCCTCGAGAACATCTGCGGCGCAGTGTATGCCGACCGTCTCGCTGGTCGCGGTTATGATCTCATCCTCGTCGCCCGTCGGGCCGGTCGCCTTGAGGCCCTCCACGGCCAGCTATCAAAAAAGCCCACGGCACGAAGGTTGAAGTGATCGCCGCGGACCTCGAGAAAAGGAGGCTGACGTTGCGCGCGTCGAAAAGGTCCTTGCTACCAATCCGGCGGTGCGCATGCTCGTGAGCAACGCGGGCACCTCAGGCTTCGTCCGCTTGCGCGAGGCGCACCTTGGAGACTCCCTCGGCCAAATCGCGCTTCACGTCACGGCATTGACCACGCCTCACCACGCGGTTCTCCACCATTCCTGTCGCGAAACGACGGCGTGATTATCAACATCGCTTCCGTCCTCGCGCTCACGTCCAATGCCGATCAGTTCAGTGTACAGCGGCACCAAAGCCAACAATACGTAG
>ERZ1370068.2468-contig-1617_pt1 | contig 40590 bp, 63 predicted proteins | sample MGYA00561227_ERZ1370068 | MGnify/ENA primary metagenome ERZ1370068 (study PRJEB38410, sample SAMEA6850437) | metagenome | study: Metagenomic assessment of the ecological functions of the soil: analysis of the soil microbiota associated with the... | reverse complement strand
GGTTACGTATTGCTGTCGACCTGGGCGGACAATGCGCCGGCGCACAAGTTCCGGCGTCCTTCCGGCGGGCAAAAGTCGCCGCGGCCGACATGGCGGCATTGCGCGGCTGCGGATTATCGCAGCGCAAGGCAGAGTACCTGTCGGACCTCGCGTCGGTACTTTCGCCTCCGGCAAGCTCGATCCGGCGCTGGCGCAAGCTCGACGACGAGTCGGTGATCGCACAGCTGATCGACGTCAAGGGGATCGGGCGCTGGACGGCGGAGATGTTCCTGATGTTTCACGAGCTGCGCCCTGATGTGCTGCCGGTCGACGGCCTCGGCCTGCAAAGGCGATGGCTCGACTATTTCATGAAGGATGCGCGCCCGACCCGCGACGCGATGTTCGCGCTGGCCGAGCCCTGGCGGCCATGGCGCTCGGTCGCCACCTGGTACTTGTGGCGCAGCCTCGAGCCGGTTCCAGTCGACTATTAGCCCGGCGGCGCGAACTCCCTGCGCGCGTGCCGAAGCCGGCAACGGCTCAGCCGCGGCCCTACGTACAACCGCCCCGCATGGACGATGCTCGGCCGCACTATGCGGGGACTCACGCCCGACTGCGTGCTCGATGCGCTCGACAGCCGTCGGCCTTCGCGGCGACGGCAGGCTGCTTCGCGCTCAACAGCTACGAGAACCGCGTCTACCAGGTCTGGCTCGACGAGCGCAAAGCCCGGCGGACGCCGCCCTCGGTCGTCGTCAAGTTCTACCGCCCGCCGCGCGTGGACCGACGACGCAGATCCTCGAGGAGCACGCCTTCGTCCGCGAGCTCGCCGCGCGCGAGATTCCGGTCGTCGCGCCGCTGGCGCTGCGGGGGCGACGACTGCTGCACGTTTCGCCGGCTTCCGCTTCGCGGTCTATCCGCAACGCGGCGGCCGCGCGCCCGAGCTCGAGGATCCGTGCGACGCTCGAATGGATCGGCCGCTTCATCGGCCGCATCCACGCGCGTCGGCGCGCGCGCGCCGTTTCGCGAGCGGCCGGCGCTCGACATCGCGAGCTTCGGCGACGAGCCGCGCGAGTGCCTGCTGGCCAACGGTTTCATCCCCGCCCGACCTGGTCGCACGCCTGGCGAGAGCGTCGCTGTGCAGGCGCTCGACCGGCGTGCGGCGCTGCTTCGAGCGCGCGGCGCAGTCCGGCAATGCTGCGCCTGCACGGCGACTGCCATGCCGGCAACGTGCTGTGGAGCACCGACGGCCCGAGGCGTGGCCGCATTTCGTCGACTTCGACGACAGCCGCAGCGGGCCGGCGGTGCAGGACCTGTGGATGCTGCTGTCGGGCGAGCGCGACGACATGCGCCAGCCAGCTGCGGACAGTGCTGGCGGGCTACGAGGACTTCTGCGACTTCGACGACCGCGAGCTGCATCTGATCGAAGCGCTGCGCACGCTGCGGCTGATCCACTACTCGGCGTGGCTCGCGCGCCGCTGGCACGATCCCGCGTTTCCCGGCGGCGTTTCCGTGGTTCAACACGCAGCGCTACTGGCAGGATCGCGTGCTCGAGCTGCGCGAGCAGATCGCGGCGATGGACGAGCCGCCGTTGTCGATCTAGCGAGCACAGTCGGCCTGGCGCGCGAGGCCGTGGCTTGCAAGGACTGATGTAGCGGCCGGCGCGCGGGCTTAGCCCTCCGACGCCGCCCAGCACGCCGTCGACGCAGGTGCAGCGTGCGATCGGTGCGCGCCGCGAGATCGGGATCGTGCGTGACGATGACGAGGCTCGTGCCCGACGGCGCGATTGAGCTCGAGCATCAGCTCGAACACCTGCCCGCGGTGCGGCGGTCGAGGTTGCCGGTGGGCTCGTCGGCGAGCACGCAGCGCGGCGCCGTGACGAGCGCGCGCGCGAGCGCGACGCGCTGGCGCTCGCCGCCGGAGAGCTCGCCTGGCAGATGCTCGACGCGATGGCCCGAGGCCGACGCGCTCGAGCATCGCGCGCTGCCTGCGCGCGCGACCGCCGCAGGCGCCATCGCGCCGGATCGCGAGCGGCATCGCGACGTTCTCCAGCGCCGGTGAACTCCGGCAGCAGATGATGGAACTGGTAGATGAAGCCCAGCGCGCGGTTGCGCACGCGGCCGCGCTCCGCCTCGGACAGCGTCGCGAACGGCGCGCCCTCGACGAGCACCTCGCCGGCGGTCGGCGCGTCGAGCCCGCCGAGCAGGTGCAGCAGCGTGCTCTTGCCCGAGCCCGACGCGCCGACGATCGCGACGCGCTCGCCGCGCGCAACGTCGAGATCGACGCCCAGCAGCACCGGCACGTCCGAGCGGTCCGCTCGCGGTAGGTCTTCGCGAGCCCGCGGCACTCGAGCACGGACCGGCGCGCGCCTCACTCATAGCGCAGCGCCTCGGCGGGATTGACCTGCGCCGCGCGCCAGCTCGGGTAGAGCGTCGCGAGCAGCGCCAGCAGCAAGCGCGATCACGGCGATCGTGCACGACGTCGGCGCGCTGCAGGTCCGACGGCAGCTCGCTGATGTAGTAGACGGTCTTGTCGAGGAACTGGACGCCGAACGTGCGCTCGATCGCGGGCACGACCGGTGCTCGACGTTGAGCGCGAGCAGGATGCCGCCGACCACGCCGATCAGCGTGCCGATGATGCCGATCAGCGCGCCCTGGATCACGAAGATCGCCATGATCGATCGCCGGCGACGCGCCCAGCGTGCGCAGGATCGCGATGTCGGCGCTGCTTGTCGGTGACCACCATCACCTGCGCCGACACGATGTTGAACGCGGCGACCGCGACGATCAGCGTCAGGATGATGAACATCACGCGCTTCTCGATCGCGACCGCGCGGAAGAAGTTCGCGTGACTCCGCGTCCAGTCGCGCACCTCCGCGTCGACGCGCAGCGTGCCGCGCGAGCTCGCGCGCGACGCGTCGGCGCGGCGAACAGGTCGTCGAGCTTGAGCCGCACGCCGCTGACGCGTCGTCCATGCCGGTAGAGCTTCTGCGCGTCGTCGATGTTGATCAGCGCGAGCCCGCTGTCGAACTCGTACATCCCGACCTCGAAGACGCCGACGACGCGTGAAGCTCTTGAGCCGCGGCAGCGTGCCGGCCGGCGTGACCGTTCCCTGCGGCGTGATCACGACGACCGGATCGCCGACGCGCACGCCGAGCGCGCGCGCGAGCTCGGCGCCGAGCACGATGCCGAAGCTCGCCGGGCTTCAGCGTCGGCGAGCGAGCCGCGACGCATGTGCTGGCCGATGTCGGCGACCGTGTCTTCGCGCGCCGGATCGATGCCGCGGATCGAGCGCGCCGCGATTGACGTCGCCCGCCGAGAGCATCGCCTGGCCGAGCGACGTACGGCGCGGCGCCGCGTCACGTGCGGGTCTGCGCGCGCGCATCTGGCGACGGCATCGCCAGTCGGATCGAGCGTCGGGATACCGCGGACCTCGATGTGCGACGCGACCGACAGGATGCGCGTGCGCAGCTCCTCCTGGAAGCCGTTCATCACCGACAGCACGACGATCAGCGCCGCGACGCCGAGCGCGATGCCCGGCCATCGACGATCAGCGCGATGAACGAGACGAACGTTGCGGCCTGAGCCGCCGGCGGGCGCGTGGTATGGCGCAGGCCAACGAGCGATTTCGTAGGGAGTCAACGGGCGACACGTTCGGGCAGCGAAGTGCGACACGCGCGCGCGCGAGTTTCGCATGCCGCGTCACAAGCTGCTGTGGCTCAATCTGCCGCTGCCCAGACGCGTTCACTGCGCTTTGCGCGTCGACCGGTCGCTGGTCAAAGGGCGTCGCGCTGCGATGCATGGCACTCGATTCGCCTTTGCGCGCCGCTGCTCGCATGCACTCACGCTGGTCGTCCCGGGATTGCGTTGACTCGCGGAGACCGAGCCGGCGCGTGCCGACGCCGAGGGCGCCGCCGCTCGCCCGGCTGCTGGCGACCAGCCCGCCCCCGCAGCGCACGACGGCGCGATCGGCGTCGCCTGCAGCGCGCTGAGCGTTGCCAGGCAGCGCGACTGGCCGGTGGCGCTACCTTCGCTGCGCGGTCGCCGGCGAATCTCGACCCCAGCGACGGCGCTACTCGGCTGCTGGCCGATCCGGTGACCTTGCTTCGTCGGCCAGCTACGACGTGGCTGGTCGCGCTCGCGTCGACGACCTGTCGCTGACGAGGCGGCGGCGTTGGTGGCGACGCTGAACGCGCATTTCGCGACGACGGACTGCGCTTCGCCGCGCTGCACCCCAGCGCGCTGGCTGATCGCGCGCGACCGACGTGCAGCAACTCGTCGACCCCATCCGCGCCGACGACGCAGTCGGCGGCGCCGTTATTTCGGCGTTCCTGCCTGACGGCGCCGGACGCGCGCGCTGGCGGCGATGGCAAGCGAGATCCAGATGCTGCTGTTACGCGCATCCGGTCAACCGACGAGCGCGAGCGGAAAGGCCGCGCGGCGGTCAGCGGGGTCTGGCTCTCGGGCGGCGGCGCGCTGCACAGGCGCGGGCGGCACCGCGCATCGCTCCGCTGTACGCGCGACGCGCCGCTGCCGCGCGATCTCGCCCGCGCGCCTGCGGCGTGGCACGCCGCCGCGCCGCAATCGTTCGCGGCGTGGGCATCGCGCGACGCGATCCGCAAATCGCCGTCGCTGGCGTGGCTGCCGAGACCGATTGGCCGCGAACGATAGCGCAGTCAGCGCCGCCGCGCTGGTGCCGCGACTGGGCCGACGCCGCTGAGCGCGGCCCTCGCCGCGCGGACGGCGCTCGAAGTACGCGTGCGATATCGGGGCGTGGCCGGACGCATTGTCGTCTGCGCTCGCCGCCGACCGCTCGCTCGCGCGCGCGTTGGCTGCAGCCGTGTCTGGCGCGCGCGCGCCGCGATTGTCGGCGCGCTTCGGCGGCTCAGCGCTGAATGGAAATAACGCGTCGCAACGGTACCCGAGGCCGCGGCGACGCTCGGCGCCGCGGGCATCGCCCGCTGTCTGGCGCGTATATACGCCTCGCGCGGCATCAGCTCGGCCGCCGAGCTCGACGACGACTCTGGCCGGCCTGCCGCCGTGGCGGTCGATGCTGAAGGGCATCGACGCCGCAGCGAGCGGCTTGCGCACGCCATCGAACGCGCGACGAGCGGCTGCTTATCGTCGCCGATTACGACTGCCGACGGCGCGACCGCCTGCGCGGTCGGCGTGCGCGGCGCTCGCCGCGATGGGCGCGAACGTCGAGCTACCTCGTGCCCAACCGCTTCGAGTACGGCTACGGGCTGACGCCCGAGATCGTCGCGCTCGCCGCGCAGTCGACAGCCCGACCTGATCATCACCGTCGACAACGGCATCGCGAGCGTCGAGGGCGTCGACGCGGCGCGGCGCGCGCGGCATCGACGTGCTGATCACCGACCACCATCTGCCCGGCGCCGAGCTGCCGCGCGCCGGCGTGCATCGTCAATCCCAACCAGCCGGGCTGCGCGTTTCCGAGCAAGCATCTCGCCGGCGTCGGCGTGATGTTCTACGTGCTGCTCGCGTTGCGCGCCGAGCTGCGCGAGCGCGGCGCGTTTCGCGGACGCGACGCGAGCCGAATCTCGGCGGCGCTGCTCGACCTGGTCGCGCTCGGCACCGTCGCCGACGTCGTGCGGCTCGATCACGCCAACCGCATCCTCGTCGATCAGGGCTCAGCGCGCATCCGCGCGGGCCGCGCGCAGCCGGGCGTGCGCGCGCTGCTTCGCGCGTCGCCGGCCGCGATCCGCGCGCGCGACGGCTACGACCTGGGCTTCATCGCCGGCCCGCGGCTCAACGCCGCGGGCCGACTCGCCGACATGTCGGTCGGCATCGCCTGCCTGCTGGCCGACGACCGACGCGCGAGCGCTGACACGGCTGCGGCCGAGCTCGATCGCCTGAACCGCGAGCGGCGCGACGTCGAGGCGACGATGCAGGAACAGGCGCTGGCCGACCTCGAATCGCGGCGTCGACGGCGACGCGTGCACGCTCTGCCTCTACCGCGCCGGACTGGCACCAGGGCGTCGTCGGCATCGTCGCGTCGCGGCTCAAGGATCGCTATCACCGGCCGGTGGTCGTGTTCGCGCGCGGACGCCGATGGCGAGCTGCGCGGCTCGGGCCGCGCGATCGCCGGGCTTTCATCTGCGCGACGCGCTCGACCTGATCGCCAGCGCGCGCCCGGCACGATCAGCCGATTCGGCGGGCACGCGTTCGCCGCCGGGTCTGATCGCTGCATGAAGCAGCGCTGGCCCGGCTGCCGACGAGTTCGAGCGAGTCGGCCGCGAATGGCTCGCCGGCCGCTCTGACTGCGCACGCATCGAAACCGACGGCGAGCTCGCGGCGGAAGAGTTGACTCGGTCTCGCCCGAGATGCTGCGCCGCGACATGTCTGGGGTCAGGGTTTCCGCGCACCTGCGTTCGACGCCGAGTTCGTGGTCGCGCGGCGCAGCGTCGTCGGCGACAAGCATTCGAAGCTCGTGCTCTCGCTCGGCGAACGGCGCGTTCGAGGCGATCCTCTTCCGGCACGACCGCGTCCGCTGCCCGTCCGCGGATCCGCGCCGCGTACCGGCCCGAAGTCAACCACTAGCAGGGACTGGACTCGCTGCAACTGGTGATCGAGCACTGGCTGCCGGTCTCGACCCGAGCTGCGCCGCTTGACGCGCGCTGGACAAAGCATGCGCTCGTGCAGTGCATCGGAATGACGCGATAGCCCAGCGCGTTGCTGCCCGGGATGCTCGCTCGCGATCACCTGACTAAGCCACTGTTTATACTGGTGTTGCATCCGGTGCCGCGCCATGCGCTTTCGATGGCCTAGCCGAGGTTGTGCAACTGCAACAATGCGTGCATAGATAGGTCGCCGCACTCAAGCGGCGGCACTACTGCCCATAACGATGAGGAAGACTCATGCGGCTCAAAGGCAAAGTCTCGATCATCACCGGCGCGCGGCCAGGGCATCGGCCGGGCGACCGCGGTCAAGTTCGCCCAGGAAGGCGCCAAGGTCGCCGTCTGCGACATCAACCGATGGCGACCGATCGCAGCGAAACCGTCGCGGCAGATCGAGGAGTCCGGCGGCGAAGTCGCCGGCTTCGTGGTCGACGTCACCGACAAGGACAGCATCGCCGCGCATGGTCGAGGGCGTGATGGCCAAGTGGGGCCGCATCGACACGCTGGTCAACAACGCCGGCATCGTCGCAGGACGCGCAGTTCAGGAAGATGAGCGATGACCAGTTCGATCGCGTCATCGACGTCAACCTGAAGGGCGTCTACAACTGCACCAAGGCCGTCGTCGACATCATGCTCGCAGCAGAACTCCGGCTGCATCCTCAACGCCTCGTCGATCGTCGGCATCTACGGCAATTTCGGCCAGACCAACTACGCGGCGACCAAGTTCGGCGTCATCGGCATGGTCAAGACCTGGGCGCGCGAGCTCGGGCAGCAAGGGCATCCGCGCCAACGCGATCTGTCCGGGCTTCATCGACACGCCGATCCTCGGCGTCGATGCCGGACAAGGTCGTCAAGATGATCGGAAGACAGCGTTCCGCTCGGTCGCCTCGGCCGGCCCGAGGAAATCGCGAACACCTACGCCTGGCTCGCCTCCGACGAGGCGAGCTACATCAACGGCGCGGTCATCGAAGTCTCGGGCGGCGCCACGATCTGATCGGGCGCGTTGCTGCGTGGCGGCGCCGAGCGCGTGCCGCGCTTGAGCAGCATGGACGACGCCACCTGGCTGGGCGATCCCATGCGCGCCGATTAGCCACTGCTTGCCTCTGCTTGCCGTGAGCGCAGTGTTGCCGGCCGCATCGGTGTACGCGCTCGACAACGTCGATCCGCACATCTGCCCGACGGCTGTCAACGGCAGCGGCACCGACTGCTTTCGAGGCGGTCCCGCAGACCTACACGATGTGCCGCCAGGTCAAGAGCATCGAGATCATCGAATTCGGGCTCGCCGGCGCGCAAGGAAGGCGTCAACGGCGCCAAGACCGAGGGCTGCATCGACAAGCACAAGCGTCTGATCGCGCGCCCTACCAGGCGGCGCTGCGCGAAGCCGCGCGCGACAGGACAAGCGTGCAGGGGCTGCAAGAACCTTTACGACGACCTGGACTCGAGAGCCTTGCCGAGCTGACACCGGCGGCCGGACGAAACTCGATGCCGGCTACAAGCAACGCGTCATCGCATCCGTACGGCGCATTCGAAAAGGCAGATCAAGGCGCTGCGCGGTACCGGCGCCGACGGTCGCGGCGGCCCCAAAGCCGGCGCCGTCAAGCCGGCGCAGCAAAAACCCGCCGCGCGAGTGATCACATGCCGCCGCAACGATCGATGCGCGCGCGCGAAGGCCGCGCGGCTGAAAGGTCGCGACGCTGAGCGACACCGAGCTCGGTCTCGGTTCTTCAACGCCGACGGGCCGCTTGCCCGCAATGTTCCCGGCTACCGGCTGCGGCCGCAGCAGATCGGCGATGGCCGAGGCGATCGCGCACGCCATCAAGACGCGCGGCCAGCTGCTCGCCGAGGCCGGCACCGGCACCGGCAAGACCTTCGCCTACCTGGTTCCCGCCCTGCTCTCCGGCGGCAAGGTGATCATCTCGACCGGGACCAAGACGCTGCAGGACCAGCTCTACCAGCGCGACTTGCCGCTGGTGCGCGATGCGCTGCGCATGCCCGATCACCGTCGCGCTGCTCGAAAGGCCGCGCAACTACGTTTGCCACCATCATCTCGGCGCGGTCGGCGGCGACGGCCGACGTTCGCCGTCGCGCGCCGACGTGCGGCTATCTGAAGCGGATCGAGTCCTTCGCGCGCACGTCGGCGACCGGCGACGAGAGCCGAGCTCGCCGACGTGCCCGGAGAACGCACGCGATCTGGCCGCACGTCACCTCGACGCGCGAGAACTGTCTCGGCAGCGAATGCCGCGACATTACGGCGAGTGCTTCGTGATGAATGCGCGCAAGGACGCGCTCGCCGCCGACGTCGTCGTCGTCAACCACCATCTGTTCTTCGCCGACGTCATGCTGCAAGGACGAAGGGCATCGCCGAGCTGCTGCCGGCGTGCGAATACGGTGATTCTCGACGAGGCGCACCAGCTGCCCGACACCGCGACGCTGTTTTTCGGCGAGGAGGTCACCGCCGGCCAGCTCGGGCGAGCTCGCGCGCGACGCCGAAGTCGAGGGGCTGAAGCGCCGCTCGCGACTATGCCGCCGCTGCCCGACGCCGCGCAGGCGCTCGCGCTGGCGCTGCGCCGGTTCCGGCTGGCCGCAGGCGAAGCGCCGGGCAAGCTGCCGCGGCCGTTGGCGATGCGCGCGCGCGGGTTCGACGACGCGCTCGACGCGCTGGCACGCGGCGCTGGCGACGCGTCGCAGCCGAGCTCGCGCGTGCAGGCCGAGCGCAGCGACGATCTGGCGCAATGCGCGCAGCGCGCCGCACGATGCGCTGGCGCGGCTCGCACGGTGGCGCGATCGACCGGACGATCGACGCGAGTGGATCCGCTGGCTCGACGTCACGCGCGTCGGGCTGGCAACTGCATGCGTCGCCGCTATCGATCGCCGAAATATTCGCCACGGCAGGTCACCGACATGCGCGCGCGCCTGGATCTTCACCGTCGGCGACACTCGGCGATCGGCGGCGACTTCGCGCTCTACCAGCGCGAGCTGGGCTCAGCGACGCCGCGACCGGCTACTGGGAGAGCCCGTTCGACTACCGCGCGTCAGGCGCTGCTTGTATCTGCCGCGCGGATCTGCCCGAGCCGAACAGCTTCGAGCACACCGATGCGGTCGTCGCGGCCGCGCTGCCGGTGCTGAAGGCCAGCGGCGGGCGCGCGTTTCTGCTGTTCACGACGCTGCGCGCACTCGCCCGCGCGCGCGAAGCGCTCGCAGACGCGCTTCAGCGCGAAGGGCATCGATTTTCCGCTGCTGGTGCAAGGCGAGGGTTCACGCACCGAGTTGCTGACCCGCTTCCGCCGCCTCGGCAACGCCGTGCTTGCTGGGCAGCCAGAGCTTCTGGGAGGGCGTCGACGTGCAAGGCGAAGCCTTGTCGGTGGTGATCATCGACAAGCTGCCGTTCGCGCCGCCCGACGATCCGCTGCTTGCTGCGCGGCTCGAGCACATCGCGCGCCAGGGGCGGCAATCCGTTCTTCGACTATCAGTTGCCGCAAGCGGCGATCAGCCTCAAGCAGGGCGCGGGCAGGTTGATCCGCTCGGAGACCGATCGCGGCGTCCTGATGATCTGCGACCGGCGGCTGGTCGACAAGCCGTATGGCCGGCGCATCTGGCGAGGCGCTGCCGCCGATGCGGCGCACGCGCGAGCTCGCCGATGTCCGAGCTTTTTTCGCGCCGGTGGCGGTAGAGGGCTAGCGCTACGGGGTCAGCCGTTACCAGAACTGCCGACCACGGCTTTCGGGGCGGATGCTAGCGCCAGCGCGGCGGTATCGCTCGTCCTGCCCCAGAATTTCCACCACGGTCGGCTGGTTGCGCCCGCCGCGAAGTACCTGCCGTTGGGGAATGTTTCCTTCAGCACGCGACGCGTGTCGTCGCGAAGCTGCGATCATCCCGAGCTTGTCGTAGCCTTCCACCAGCAGCATCAGCGCGTCCTCGTTGGCGGGCGTCTTCGGATAATTGACCAGCGTGGCCTGCGCGCGGTTGACCGCCGCCACGTAGGCGCCGCGGTTGTAGTAATAGCGCGCGACGTGAACTTCGTAACCGGCGAGCGCGTTGGTCAGGATACCGCATGCGCTCGGCCGAATCTTGCGCGTACTTGCTGTCGGGAAACCGCGTCACCAGCTCGTGAATGCGCCGAACGACTCCTTGGTCATCTTCGGATCGCGCTCGGAAAGATCGCGTCTCGACCACGTAGCCGAGCAGCCCCTGATCCTCGCGGAAGTTGACGAGGCCCTTCAGGTAGTACGCGTAATCGACGTTCGGATGATTGGGATAGGTGCGGATGAAGCGATCGCAGGCCGCGATCGCCGCGTTGCCGTCTCGCCCTGGCGATAGTTCGCGTAGGCGCCTTCGAGAATCGCCTGCTGCGCGAGCCGGCCGTAGGAAAGCTGCCTTCCAGCGTGTCGAACAGCTTGATCGCACGCGTATAATTGGCCGCCAGCAGCGATTCGTGCGCTTCCTGGTAGAGTCGTTCCGCGGTCCAGTTCGCCGTCTCGTCCTTGACCTCCGGCAGCCAGGCTGCACCCGCCAGGGCCACGCACATCAAGATCAGTGACGCAACCGAATATCCGCTCAGCTTCGACATCATTGCCTGCTCCGCACGTAGCCGTGAATTATAACCCCGACGCAGCGGCCGGCGCCCATCTCGCGCTGACCATACCGGCCGAGTTCGCGGGCATGCGGCTGGACCGGGCGCTCGCGCAACTGTCTGCCCGAGCATTCGCGCAGCCGCATCCGCACCTGGATCGACGCCGGCCGCGTGACTGCTCGCGGGCGCGCCGGCGCGACGCGAGCCGCACGGTCGGCGGCGGCGAGCATGTCCTGGTGCATCCGCTGTCGGATCCCGCCGCTGCCTCGTTCGCGCCGCAGGCGCTGCCGCTTGACGATCGTGCACGAGGACGAGGCGATACTCGTGATCGACAAGCCTGCCGGCCTGGTCGTTCATCCGGGCAGCGGCAACCGCGACGGCACGCTTGCCAACGCACTGCTGCACCACGCGCCCGCAACTCGCCGCCGTCGCGCGCGCGGGCATCGTGCATCGCCTGGACAAGGATACGAGCGGCCTGCTCGGTCGTGGCCAAAACCGAAGTCGCTCAAACTGATCTTGTGCGCCAGCTGCAGGCGAAGACGGTCCACCGCGAATATCTGGCGCTCGCACGCCGGAGATCATCGTCGCGGCGGCAGCGATCGACGCGCCGATCGGGCGTCATCCGGTCCGGCGCACATCGATGGCGATTGTCGCGAGCGGGAAAGCCGCGGTCACGCGCTACGAGTGCGCGAACGCATTCGGCGACTGCACGCTGCTCGCCTGCCGGCTCGAAACCGGCCGCACCCACCAGATCCGCGTTCATCTGACCTCGCTCGGACATCCGCTGGTCGGGGATCCGACGTATGGCAAACAGACGCGGCATCGCGTTCGGCCGGCAGGCGCTCCACGCCTGGCGCCTCGGTCTGATCCATCCGTCGACGAAGAGACCGGCGCAGTGGGAATCGCCGCTGCCATCCGACTTCGCCGTCGCTGCTTGCGACTTGCGCCGGCGCGCCGGTTCCGATGCGCTGCTGACGCAGCGCTCGCGGCGCAGTTTGTCTCGGCAGGGGTCGACTGGATCGTTCCCGACTGGCCGGCGCCCGCGTCGGTGCGGGCATTCTCGACCACGCGCAACGGCGTCGGCGGGCAGCGCCGTCGACTTCGCGCGCGACCGCGATGCCGCGGCACGCGCGCTACTGAAGAGCTTCCTGCCCGCGTGAGCCGCTGTGGCTCGCGCAGGCGCATCGGCACGGCGATCGCGAGCGCCGACGTCGGGCACGGCCGCGCACCCGAAGCCGACGTCGCGGTTTCGCGCTGTCGCCGGCAACGTCTGCGCGGTGCTGTCGGCGCGACTGTCTGCCGGTGCTCCTCACCGACCGGCGCGGCAGCGTCGTCGCCGCCGCGCATGCGGGATGGCGCGGACTCGCCTCCGGCGTGTCTCGAAGCCGCGGTGGGCGTCGATGCAGACCGCGCCCGCGAACGTGCTCGCATGGCTTGGACCGGCGATCGGGCCGAGCGCATTCGAAGTGGGCCCCGACGTCCACGCTGCATTCTCTGCGATCGCGACGCCGCTGCGTGGCACCTGCTTCGTCGCGACGCGAGCAAGGCAAATGGCATGCCGATCTCTACGGGCTCGCGCGACTGTGCACTCGGCCGTGCCGGCGTCGGCGCCCGGCGATCAGCGGCGGCGGCCGCTGCACGTTTACACCGAACGCGACGAGTTTCCACTCGTATCGCCGCGGCGGTCCCGACCGCGCCGCGAGGATGGCGACGCTGATCTGGCTCGCGCCCGGCTGGAAGCCGAAACGGGCGCTCTCGTATAATGCGTCTGGCGATGACAGCGCTCTCTCCACTTTACGCGATCGTCGTCGCCTGTCTCGCCGGAGGCGTGCTTGGCGATCCTCGCCGCCGCTGGCACCCTGGCGCTGCACGCGCGCTGGATATCCGCTGGTGAGCTTCGCCGTCGGTGCGCTGCTGGGTGCGCGTGTTTCTGGAATTGCTGTCCGCACGCGCTCGAGCATGGGTCGACCGGGAGCGTGATGGCGACCGTGCTCGCCGGCCTGCTGCTGTTCTTTCCTGCTGGAAAAGCTGGTTCTCTGGCGGCAGCAGTCACCTCGACGCGGAGGCGCTCGGCGACGACGGGCAACTCCGCCGGCGCGCCGCACGCGCACGGCGGCGACGGCGGTCGTCTCCGGGCTGATGATCGTGATCGGCAACAGCGTCGCACAATTTCTGCGACGGCATCGTGATCGCCGCCGCGTTCCTGACCGACTTCGCGCTGGGTACGGCAACGGCGCTGGCCATCGTCGCGCATGCGATCCCGCAGCAGGTCGGCGACTTCGCGGTGCTGTTGCACTCCGGGTACGCACGCCGGCGCGCGTCTCGCCTACAACCCTGGCTACCGGGGGTCGCGACCTTGCTGGGCGGCCTTGCCGGTTACGCCGCGCTCGGCCTCGATGCAGCATGTGCTGCCGACCGTGCTCGCGATCGCATCCGGCGAGCCTGCTGTACGTCGCGCGTGGCGGACCTGATCCCCAGCTCTGCACCGGCATCCGGCGCCGGCGGCGACGGTGCAGCAACTGCCGCTGATCGGCATCGGCATCGGATTGATCGCCGTCGTGCATCGCTGGCTCGAAGGCTGATGCCGATGAACACCGCCCAAACGCGCGAAGACCAGGCTGGCGCCCGTCGCTCCGGTGGCGACTCAGGTGGCAACTCAGTTGCCGAGCGAGGCGGTACAACGAATGGTCGGAGCTCGCGCACCGCTGGCAGGACGTCGGCGCGCAATGGACGCAGCTGTGGGCCGACGCGGCGCTGGGCACGATGCGGTCGATCCCGGTGAGCTTGCTCGTCACCCGACATGGCTTCCCAGTTGCCGGCGGTATCGATCGATCCGGCGGCGGCGGCGCAACTGGACCGAGCGCTACACCAGGAGATTCGAGGAACTGTGGACGCGCGCGACGGAAGGCAGGACCGTGCCGGCGCCGGCGACACGGCGCCGCCGACCGGCGCTTCTCGGACAAGTGCGCCTGGCGCGAGCATCCGCTACTTCGCGTGGCTGCGCGACGCCTACTTGCTCTAGCGGCGAGTATGTCGCGCGAGCTCGCTGCACTGGCCGCAAACCGACGATGCCACGAAGAGGCGACTGGTCTTTCTCGCCCAGCAGTATGTGGACGCGATTTCACCGTCGAACTTCCTCGCCACCAATCCGGAGGCGCTGAAACGCGCGCTCGAGACCGGCGGGACGTCGATTGCGCAAGGCCTGTCGAACCTGGTTCTGACGCGCAGCGCGGACGCATCGCGATGACCGACGAAAGCGCATTCGAGGTCGGTCGCAACCTCGGCGACGACCCCGGGCAGCGTCGTCTATCGCAATCGACGTTGATCGAGCTGATCCAGTACGCGCCGACGACCTCGAGGTCGCCAAGCGGCCGCTGCTGATCGTGCCGCCTTGCATCAACAAGTACTACATCCTCGACCTGCAGCCGGAGAACTTCTTCGTGCGCTACGCGGTCGGCGAGGGCCACACGGTTTTCATGGTCTCGTGGCGCAACATCCCGTCCGAGCTCGGCGGTCTCACCTGGGACGACTATCTCGAGCAGGGCGTGCTGGCGGCGCTCGACGTCGGCGCGCGAGATCGCCGGCAGCAAGACGGTCAACGCGCTCGGATTCTGCGTCGGCGGCACGCTGCTGGCCTGCGCGCTGGCGGTGCCTGCGGCGCGCCGCGAGACGCCGAGTCGCCAGCGCGACGCTCCTTGCAACGATGCTCGACTTCGCCGATCCCGGCGACATCGGCGTCTATGTCTCGCGCGAGGCGCTTGCGGCGCGCATGCCGGCGCTGTGCGGCAGGCGGCCGCATCCAGGGCAGCGAGCTGCGCCAGCGCATTCGCAAGCCTGCCGACCGAACGAGCTCGTCTGGAACTACGTCGTCGGCAACTACCTGAAAGGGCAGACGCCGCCCGCGTTCGACCTGCTCTGCTGGAACGGCGACTCGGCCAATCTTGCCGGGCCCGATGTACGTCGAGTACCTGCGCAACATGTATCTCGACAATCGATTGCGCGAACCTGGCGCGCTGTCGATGTGCGGTCAGCCGATCGACCTCGAGCGCATCACGATGCCCTGCCTATATTCTCGCCACCCGCGAAGACCATATCGTGCCCTGGCGCACCGCATACAACAGCGTGGCCCTGCTCGGGGGCGACCTGACCTTCGTGCTCGGCGCCTCGGGCCATATCGCCGGGCGTGATCAATCCGCCTGCGAAGAACCGGCGCAACTTCTGGACCAATGAGCTGCTGACCGATGATCCGGACGACTGGCTGGTGCGCGCCGGACGCACGCCGGGCAGCTGGTGGCCGCACTGGGCGCGCATGGCTCAACGATTACACCGGGCGGACTGCGGGCGGCACCCAAAGCGCCGGGCAGTGACAAGCATCGGCCGCTGTCGCCGGCGCCCGGGCACGTACGTCGATCGAACGCGTGCCCTGACCGCCGCGGCGACCGCATCCCCGCTGCCGTGAAGCCGCGGGCTGCGCTACCATAGCGCAGCGAGCATCCGATCCGCAGCGCCCATGCAAGCCGGGCGCCAAGCCCAACCTTTTGCGAGAGAATTTCATGAGCGACATCGTCATCGCGGGCGCATTGCGCACCGCGATTGGTAAATCTCGGCGGCGCGCTGGCCAAGACGCCGGCGCCCGAGCTCGGCGCCACGGTGATCGCCGCGCTGCTCGCCCGCTACAAATTGCAAGCCTGAGCAGATCTCCGAAGTGATCCTCGGCAGGTGCTGACCGCAGGCAGCGGCCAGAATCCGGCGCGCCAGTCGTCGATCAAGGCCGGACTGCCTGCGGAGATTCCCGCGATGACGATCAACAAGGTCTGCGGCTCGGGACTGAAGGCGGTGATGCTGGCCGCGCAGGCGGTGCAGATGCGGCGACGCCGACATCGTCATCGCCGGCGGCCAGGAAAACATGAGCGCAGCGCCGCACGTGCTGCTCGGCTCGCGCGACGGCTTTCGCATGGGCGATGCCAAGCTGATCGACACGCATGATCGTCGACGGCCTGTGGGACGTCTACAACCAGTACCACATGGGAATCGACCGCCGAGAACGTCGCGAAGCAGCACGACGTTTCGCGCGCGCAGCAGGACGAGTTCGCTGTCGCCAGCCAGAACAAGGCCGAGGCGGCGCAGAAGGCCGGCAAGTTCAAGGACGAGATCGTTCCGGTGATGATCCCGCAGCGCAAGGGCGACCCGGTCGCGTTCGACAGCCGACGAATTCATCAAGGCGGGCACGACGCTCGATTCGCGTCTCGGCGTTGCAGCCGGCGTTCGACGAAGGACGGCACGCGTGACCGCAGGCAATGCGTCGGGCATCAACGATGGCGCGGCCGCGGTGCTGCGTGATGAGCGCCGAGCGCGCCGCGCAACTCGGCCTGAAGCCGCTCGCGAAGATCAGGCGCATTCGCGTCGTCGGGCGTCGATCCGTCGATCATGGGCATGGGGCCGGTGCCGTGCGTCGAAACGGGCGCTGGACAAGGCCGGCTGGAAGCCCGCCGACCTCGATCTGATGGAGATCAACGAGGCGTTCGCGGCGCAGGCCTGCGCGGTCAACAAGGAAATGGGCTGGGACACGACGAAGATCAACGTCAACGGCGGCGCGATCGCGCTCGGCCATCCGATCGGCGCCTCCAGGCTGCCGCGATGCTGGTCGACGCTGCTGCACGAAATGGGCCGCCGCGACGCGAGAAAGGCCTGGCATCGCTGTGCATCGGCGGCGGCATGGGCGTCGCGCTGGCGGTAGAGCGCATGACGCGAGAAGGCTGCGCAGCTGCACGACGGAACACCGGAAGGCAGATCACAATAATCAGGAGGAGGACCGATGGCAAAGGACAAGCAACGCGTTGCGCTAGTCACCGGCGGCATGGGCGGTCTCGGCGAAGCGATCTGCGTCAAGCTCGCCGCGCTCGGCTGACCACGGTCGTGACCACCCATTCGCCGGGCAACACTCAAGGCGCCGGAATGGCTCGAGCTACGATGAAGCAAGCCGAGCACTGCGTTCTAGCGCCTATCCCTGCGACGTCGTCGACTTGGGAGTCGTGCCGTCGCCTGCGTCGCCCGCAGTCGTACGGCTGAAGTCGGCCCGGTCGATGTGCTGGTCAACAACGCCGGCATCACGCGCGACATGACGTTCAAGAAGATGGACAAGGCGAACTGGGACGCGGTGATCACGCACCAATCTCGACAGCGTGCTTCAACATGACCAAGCAGGTGTGCGACGGCATGGTCGAGCGCGGCTGGGGCCGCATCATCAACATCTCGTCGGTCAACGGCCAGAAGGGCGCGTTCGGCCAGACCAACTACTCGGCCGCGAAGGCCGGCATGCACGGCTTCACCAAGGCGCTCGCGCTCGAAGTCGCGCGCAAGGGCGTGACCGTGAACACGATCTCGCCCGGCTACATCGGCACCAAGATGGTGATGGCGATCCCGAAGGAGGTGCTCGACTCGAAGATCATCCCGCAGATCCCGATGGGCCGCCTGGGCAAGCCCGACGAGGTCGCTGGGCTCGTCGCCTATCTGTCGCTCGGAGGAAGCGGCGTTCGCTCACCGGCGCCAACATCGCGATCAACGGCGGCCAGCACATGTTCTAGCGGCCGACACGAGCTGGCCGTACGACATCGATTGCCGAGGAGAGCGAGCGCAAAAAAACCCCGGCATTGCTGCCGGGGCGAGGCTGTATCATTTAGGAGGAGAAAATGATACAGGTGGAGCCAGCGAACTCTACGTTGGGACGTAGCCTCTACGGTTTCAAGCACCCAACGGACTCGCATTGTCTGACTGCCTTACGCGGCCTTGCGGCCCTTGGTCTGCCGGCTTGGTCGCATTGGCAGCGTTGGCGGCGGCGGCGCGCACCGAGGCGTCGGCGAAGCTGACGACCTGCTTGGTCGCCTTCGAGAACTGATCGAACGCCGCGGTCGTCGCCGCCACCGTCGACTTCAGCGCCGTCACGGCGACATCCGAGCCGGCGGGCGCGTTCTTGGTGGCCTTTCGACCCACGCCGCCAAGCCCTGGTGTACGCGGCCCACGCCTGCTTCGGCCAGCGCCGAGAAATCGGCTTGCGCTTCCGGAGGCGATCTGGTAGACGCCGCGCGAGTAGCCCAGGGCGTTCTGCACGCCGGCTTCGGTCAGCTTGGCGCGGACGGCGTGACGAGTTCCTGGACGTCCTTGATGCCGGCGACCGCGTTGGCGGTAGTAGACGCCTTGCTCCAGCGACGACCTTGGCGCGCCTGGAGGTTGAGCTTGGCCAGGCTGCTCGGCCTTGTCCAGCGACAGTGACGCGAGCTTGACGGCGTTGTCGTAACCGGCCTTGTTGATTTCAGCGAATTGTTCGGTTGCGTTGTACATGGTCATCCTTTCCCGTTGAGGTTCAGCTGGACCCTAAGACGGGCTCGAATAAGGCGGTTTGCCAGCGGGCTGCTTCCGGTCGCCGGCCCTTCGCCGCACGACCCTCGGACTACAACCCCGTTTGCTGCACCGCACAATTCACATTGTAGGGACGAGAACACCTCATGTCAAGGACTTTTTTGTGCGATCGCACCAATCCAGCCGGATCGAGCGCCGGGAACCGAAATCAAACACCCAAATAAATCAGCGGGTTATAATGCGCGTCCGACGCCCCGGAGGCACGCATGGCCAAGCCGATCCGCATTATCAAGAAGTATCCGAACCGCCGCCTGTACGACACCGCCAACAGCGGCTACATCACGCTGGCGGACGTCAAGCAGATGGTGCTCGAGCTCATCGATTTCCAGGTCATCGACGCCAAGTCGGGCGACGACCTCGACCCGCAGCATCCTGCTGCAGATCATCCTCGAGGAGGAATCGGCCGGCGTGCCGATGTTCTCCAGCGAGATGCTGTCGCAGATGATCCGTTTCTACGGCAACGCACTGCAGGGCATCATGGGCAATTACATGGAGCAGAACGTCAAGGCGTTCATGGCCATCCAGGGCAAGCTGCAGGACCAGGCCAAGCAGATCTACGGCGACAAGATGATGCTGACGCCCGGACCTGTGGAAGCAGTTTCTGCAGATGCAGGCGCCGGCGATGCAAGGCATGCTCGGCAACTATCTCGAGCAGAGCGCCAAGCTGTTCATGGACATGCAGCAGCGGATGCAGGACCAGACGCGCGGGCTGTTCACCGCGTTCCCTTTCCCAACTTCGGCGCGACGCGAACCATCGGGCGACGACGACGAAAAAGCGCTGATGCCGCGAAGCGCCGCAACATCCGCATTGCAGCGCGCGCATATTTGCGCGCGCACGATAGCCCGATGACGCCAAGTCCGCTCCCGCACGCCCTGGCTCGCGCCTCCGCGCCCTGGCCGCGCGTCGGCTTTGTCTCGCTCGGCTGTCCGAAGGCGCTGGTCGACTCGAGCAGATCCTGACGCGGCTTTCGCGCCGAGGGCTATGCGATCGCGCCGACGCTACGACGGCGCCGACCTGGTGGTCGTCAACACCTGCGGGTTCATCGACGCCGCGGTCGAGGAGTCGCTGTCGCGCGATCGGCGAGGCGCTGGCGGAAAACGGCAGGGTCATCGTCACCGGCTGCCTCGGCGCCAAGGAAGGCGGCGCATTCGTGCGCGCCGCGCATCCGAAGGTGCTCGCGGTCACCGGGCCGCACGCGGCATCCGAGGTGATGGCGGCGGTGCACGAGCACCTGCCGAAGCCGCACGATCCGTTCGTCGATCTGCGTGCCCGCCCGCAGAGCGGCATCAAGCTCACGCCGCAGCACTATGCGTACCTGAAGATCAGCGAGGGCTGCAACCACCGCTGCACGTTCTGCATCATCCCGTCGCTGCGCGGCGATCTCGGTCAGCCGGCCGATCGGCGAGGTGATGATCGAGGCGGAGAACCTGCTGAAGGCCGGCGTGCAGGAGCTGCTGGTCGTGTCGCAGGACACCAGCGCCTACGGCGTCGACGTCCGCTATCGCACCGGATTCTGGCGCGGCAGGCCGCTGAAGACGCGGATGACCGAGCTCGCGCGCGCGCTGGGCGCTAGCGGCCGAGCTACGGCGCCTGGGTGCGCCTGCACTACGTCTATCCGTACCCGCACGTCGACGAGATCATCCCGCTGATGGCCAGCGACGGCGGCCGGTCTGCTGCCGTATCTCGACGTGCCGTTCCAGCACGCGAGCCCGCGCATCCTCAAGCTGATGAAGCGCCCGGCGAACGTCGAGAACAATCTCGCAGCGGATCCGGGCCTGGCGCGCGCGCGTGCCCGGAGCTGACGATACGCTCGACGTTCATCGTCGGATTTCCCGGCGAGACCGACGCCGAATTCGAGGCAGCTGCTCGCATTCCTCGAGCGAGGCGCGAGCTCGACCGCGTCGGCTGCTTCGCGTATTCGCCGGTCGACGGCGCGGCGGCCAACGCGCTGCCCGATCCAGTTCCGGACGCGCTGCGCGAAGAGCGGCGCGCTCGCTTCATGGCGACGCAGGAAGCCATCAGCGCGCGCCGGTTGCAGGCGACGGATCGGCGCGACGCTCGACGTGCTGGTCGACTCGCACGATGGCGCACGGGCGTTGCGCGCGCAGCGCCGCCGATGCGCCGGAGATCGACGGCACTGTAGCCGTGGCCGATGGCGCGGCGCTCGCCGTCGGCGAGTTCGCCGGCGTGCGCATCACCCGGCGCGAGCGCGCACGATCTCTCCGGCGTTCGGGCCTGACGCGGCGCGCGCTATTTCTGCGGCAGATTGGCGCAGCACCGCGGCGAGCTGCTCGAGCGACGTTGCTCAAGGCGGTAGCTGAATCCTGCGCACCAGCGCATCGGCCGAGCGTGAAGCTACGTCGATCCGCGCGCCGAGCTCGCCGTTCCAGCACGAAGGTCCCCGATGCGGCGGCGCTGCTGCTGAGAAAGAACTTTGACCGTTCAGCACCGAGGCCGGATGCGCGGGGTCGCGCAAGTCGGCATAGAGCTCGGTGACGAATGCTTCCGAGCGCGAAGTCGCTGCGACCGAGCGACGTCGAGGGCGGCAGCACGGCTCCGGTAGATGCCGGTCGCCGCAAGCCACGTCGCGGTCGCCTCGCCGATCATCGTCGCCGGCGAGACCAGGAATTCCTGCGTAGAAGTCGGCCTCGTACTTGAGATCGCTCTCGCGATAGACCAGCGTCCTGCTCGCGGAACGGCCGCGGCCACCGGCGATCGCTCCGACCTTGAGCGTCGCGCTCGCCGGCGTCGCGCCCTTGTTCGACGGTGCCGGCGGCTCGAGCAGGTACGTCGACTTGACCGGCGATGGCCGGGGAGCGCGCCGCACGCGGCGACGGCGAGCGCCAGCGCCGACGCGAGCGCCCGCCGGCGCGACAGCGGAGACTGCTGGGTTCATGGCTGGGGCCTTTCGCCGGCGGGCGGGGGAGCGCCGAGCAGCAGCCGCGACGGATAGCGCTTGGCGTCCTCGGTCAGGTCGCGCAGGTTGTCGGTGATGCTGCCGCAGGTTGTCGAATGCGTTTTCTCAGGTCGGATTCCGCCGCCGCCGGTAAGCCGGTCGAGGCGCGACAGCGTGCTCTGCAGGTGCGCGATCGACTTCGGCAGATTGGGATCCTCGAGCGTTTTCTTCAGCTGCACCAGCGCGGCGTCCGCGTCGGCCGGGCAGCCGCTTCCAGCGCGGGATCGTCGAGCAATCGCGCCGAGCCGCTGATTGGTCGCGCGCAGCTCCGGCCAGCAGCGCGACCGTGTCGCTGCCGATCTTGTCGACGCGCAAGCTGGTCGAGCTTGCGTGTCGACCTTGGCCAGCACGCGCGTCGTCGCTCTGGGTCAGCTTCGCGGTGTCGATCGCGTCGATGCGGCTGTTGGTCGTCGACCAGCAGCTTGTTGAGGTTGGTCAGCGTGCCGTCGAGGTCGAGCTTGCTGCAGTCGTCTCGACGATGTCCGCCGCGGCGGCGACGAATTGCGGTAACCGTCGACTGCGCGCTCGGGATGTAGACGATTGTCGGGCTGTCCAGGAGATCGGCAGCACGGCATTGGTCTTCGGATCGACGTAGTCGATCTCGAGGTAACTGGTGCCGGTGATGCCCTGCGGCGCGAGGCGAACGCGCAAGCCTCTTTCGATCTCCACTTTGCGCGCGTCTCGGGCGCGTGATGTCGCCGCCCGGCGCGTCCGCCGATCAGGCGCGGCAGGATGGTCGCCTCGACCATCACGTAGCGCAGGCGTTCCGCCATCGGCTTGATCCTGCTGGTAGCGCGTTGTAGGTGAAGCCGATGCGCTTGCACCTCGCCGACGACTGACGCCGCGGTACTTCACCTTCGAGCCGACGTCGAGGCCCTGCACCGACTCGTTGAAATAGGTCTCCATCGATGATCTTCGACTGGAACCAGCTGGCCGGAGCCGAGGATCAGCAGCAGCAGCACCAGCGCGACAGTCGCGCCGATGACGAACAGACCCGATCTTGAAGAAGTCTGGCTTGCGCGCTCATTGCGCGTCTACGCCGCTTCGGCGGCCGCTTCGCGCCGGAAGAACTGGCGCACCCACGGATTGTCGCTGGTGTCGCGCAGCACCCTCGGATCGCCCTCGGCGATGATGCCCTTGGTGCGCTTGTCGAGCATGATGACCCGGTCGGCGATCGCGTAAATGCTGGCGAGCTCGTGCGTGACGATGACGAAGGTGATGCGCAGGCTCTTCGCCAGGCGCAGGATCAGCTGGTCGAGCTCGGCCGACGTGATCGGGTCGAGGCCCGCCGACGGCTCGTCGAGGAACAGGATCGTCGGGTCGAGCGCCATCGCGCGCGCGATCGCGGCGCGCTTCTGCATGCCGCCGCTGATCTCCGACGGCATGTGCCCGCAGAACGCATCGAGCCCGACCAGCTCGCAGCTTCATCCGCGCGATCAGGTCCATCGCCGGCATCGTCAGGCGCCGGTGTACTCCTCGAGCGGCAGGCGCACGTTCTCGAGCAGCGTCATCGAGCCGAACAGCGCGCCGCTCTGGTACATGACGCCGATCTTCTCCAGGATCGCGTCGCGCGCCGTCGCCTTCGGCGGTGACGATGTCGTCGCCGTCGATCAGAATACGTGCCGGCCATCGGGCTGGTAGAGGCCCGATCATATGCTTCAGGAGCGTGCTCTTGCCGCAGCCCGAGCCGCCGAGGATGACGAAAACCTCGCCGCGGGCGACGCGTGAAGTTCGACGTCGTGCAGCAGCACGTTGCCGTCGTAGCCGGCGGTGAAGTCCTCGACGCGGATGATCGGATCGGCGGGCATGCGTAGGCGCGGCAGGCTCAGATGTCGAGCAGATAGTAGATGAACGCGTAAATGCCGTCGACGACGACCAGCAGGACGATGCCCGAGACGACGGCGCGCGTTGCGGAAATGCCGACGGCGCTGCGCCCCGCGTCTGCGTCTGCAGCCCGCGCAGGCAGCCGATGCCGGCGATCAGGATCGCGAACACCGGCGTCTTGGCCAGCCCGGCAAGCAAGTCCTTGACGTCGACCAGGCTGTCGACTTCGCTGCAGGAACGTCACGATCGGGATGTTGAACGACTGATCATCGTCAGCGCGCCGCCCAGGACGCCGATCAGGTCGGCGAACAGCGTCAGCAGCGGCACCATCAGCACGCGCCGCGAGGATCCGCGTGACGACGAGGAAGCGCACCGGGTCGAGGCCCATCGTCGTCAACGCGTTCGAGCTCCTCGTTGACTTTCATCGTGCCGATCTCGGCGGCGAACGCGGCGCCCGAGCGCCCGGCGAGCAGGATCGCCGTCATCAGCGGCCCCAGCTCGCGCAGGATCGACAGGCCGACCAGGTCGGCGACGAACAGCTCGGCGCCGAACTGGCGCATCGGCACCGCCGCCTGGAAGGCGAGGATGATGCCGAGCAGGAACGAGGATCAGCGCGACGATCGGCAGAGCGTTGGCGCCGACCTGCTCGCAGGTGTACCAGACGTCCTTCCAGCGCACGCGCGCCGGATTGCGTGACCGCGTACCACAGCGCGGACGCTGGTCTCGCCGACGAAGGCGATCTGCGCGCGTGCATGTCGCGCCACGTGATCAGCCGCGGCGCGGCCGATCTCCTGCGACCGCGTTGCATCCGCTCTCGTGCGCGGGCGCCGGCACTGCATAGGCCACGGGATCGAACTGGTCGAGCAGCGCCTGGAACTCGGGCCTGCAATCCTCGGACCGCGATACTGGCGCCTGCGCCGGTCGCGCGGCTGCCGCAGGAGGTCGACCAGCATCGCGATGCCGCGCGCCGTCGCAGTAATCGACGCGCCGAGGCGTCGATGACGACGCGCGGTCCGGAGCCTGCGCGAGCGCGGCGCGCGCGTCGTGCCGAGACGTCGGCGATCGAATACGCATCGAGCCGGCCGGCAAGCGTCAGCTCGCGGCCGCCAGCCGCGCGCGTCGGCGACACCGTCGACGCTGCCGCCGGCGCGTTGCTGCCGTCGCGCCGGCGGGCGGTCACTGACAGCAGCTCGATCTGCGTTCCGAACACGCGGACCCGGTCGCCCTCGACTGCAGCATCGGCTCGTAGTTCTGCGTCACCGATCGCGTACCGGCCGTCGTCCATGCGCACGACGATTTCCACAGCGCTGACGTTCAGCGCGTCGGGCGCGACTGGTATGCCGCACCCCCGCCGCGCCGATGCAGCACCGTTCCCTGCTTGGTGAAGTCGCGGCCCGACCTGGTACATGCGTGACGCGCCATCGGCGCACGATCGGACGCACCGACGGGATGACACGGTGCCCAGCGGCGTCCAGCGTATCCTTGGCCGTGACCTGGCGGATCGACTGCGATCGTGCCGCAGCGATCGCAGTCGGTCGAGCGGCATCGGCGCGCCGGCGGCGGCGCTGAGCCGTTGCGCGGCAAGCGCGAGGCCGGCGGTGGGCGACGAGACCGCGACGACGCAGGCGCGAAGCATGTCGGCAGCGCGTGCATCATTCGGGCAGCGTGTTCAGGTAGAACATCGAGTTAAGCAGCGGGCCCGGGCTGGCCCAGCCCGCCGAGCCAGCGATAGAAGATGTCGTCGATGTCGCCGCTGCGGTAGATCTTCGGCCAGCGCGCGGTTCACCGCCAGCCGGAAATCCGGGTCGTCGCGGCGCACGCACCAGCGCGTAAGGCTCGAACGAGAAATCGCTGTCGAGCATGACGAGTTGCGACGGGATCGGCGCTGCGCGGCGCGCAGCGAGACAGCACGATGCGATCGCCGGCATAGCCGTCGACCTTGCCCGGAGTCGAGCAACGCGAGGCCGGCCGGAGCGGTCGTGCGACCGGGACGAGCTCCGGCCTTGGCGCTGATCGATGGCCAGCTGGCGCTTGAGCGCCGTCTCCGTCGTCGTTCCCGGGATCACTGCCACGCGCTTGCCGCCGAGATCCGCGAGCCGTGTCGAGCTTCGGCGTCGACGGTGGTCAGTACGCTGCCGCCGTCGACGAAGATCGGCAGGCTGAAGTCCACCCGCTCGTAGCGCGACAGCGCAGATCGTCGTCGTGCCGCATTCAATATCGACCTTGCCTTTGGCCACGGCATCGAGCCGGTCGCCGGCATCGAGCGGCGTCCACTCCATCTTGAGCGTCGCTGAGCCCGAGCTGCTTCTGGATCGCCGCGGCGATGCGCGTGCACAGCTCGACGCTGTAGCCGCGCACCGTGCCGTCGCGCTCCCGGAACGAGAATGGCGTGCGCGTTGCTGCGATAGCCGAGGCGGATCCACGCCGTCGCTGCGGAAGTCGGTCCAGCGTGCGCACCGGCTCGGTTGCGGCAAGCGCGGTGCCCAGGCACCAGGAGCGAGGCACACCGCGGTGCAAAGCTGGACCGGGCCGGCGCCAAGGCGACTCGACATCGTTCTCCCCACCGATGGTGAGCCTGCGGGCTGGCGAGTGGCCGACGGGCCGGCAGGTGCGGCGAAGTCTAGCACGCGCCAGCGCCGTTACGATTCCGCCCGCTCGCCGTCGACCGGCGTCAGTGATAACCCTCGCCCGCCCGCACCTTGCCGCGAGCACCAGTACGACCATCCGGTATACATGACGATAATCGAGCAGGAACAATATTGCCGATCATCAGGAAGGCCTGCGATTTCCGGCGATGATGCCGCGGCCCAGAGCGTGACCGAGTAAGGAACGATCATCGGCAGATGTGCTGATTCCCAAGCCCAGATAGCACATCTGGAAAAGCCCCAGCGCAGGAGCAGAAACGGCGTCGCTTCACGGCCCGACCTGAGCGCACGCAGCAGCCAGGGACGAACAATGCCAGCGTGATCACCGGCACCGGCGAGAGCAGCAGCAGGTTGGGCCAGGCGAACCAGCGGTGCTGGATTTGCGGGCTGGATCAGCGGGGTCCGCACGCTGACCATCGCGATGAATGCGGCGACGCCCAGGGGCAAGCAGTCTTGCCTTGCCGCGCGCCCAGTTCTGCAGTTCGCCTTCCGTTTTCATCACCAGCCAGCAGGCGCCGAGCAGGCCGTAGCCGCAGATCAGTGCCAGACCGGTGAGCACCGCGAACGGCGTCGCCCATTCGAAGCTGCCGCCGGCGAAGTGCCGGCCCTCGACCGGGATGCCCTGCACGTAAGTACCCAGGACGATCCCCTGCGCGAAGGTGGCGATCAGCGAGCCCACATGGAACGACCAGTCCCAGAAGTGCTTGCGCGGTCGACATGTGACGGAACTCGAACGCAACGCCGCGGAACAACAGCGCCGAGCAGCATGAACAGGATCGGGAAATACACCGCCGGGATGATGATGGCGAAGGCCAGGGGAAAAGCCGCCAGCAGCGCCGATGCCGCCCATGACCAGCCAGGTCTCGTTACCGTCCCAGATCGGTGCGACCGAATTCATCATCTGGTCGCGGCTCGCATCATCCGGGCGCGAACGGCGACAGGATGCCGACGCCCAGATCGAAGCCGTCCAGCAGCACGTAGATGAACACCGCGAGGGCGAGGATGCCGGTCCAGATCGGCAACGAGATCGAGGCGCATCAGGCGCGTCCCCTATCCGACTGCCGCCGCCGACATCGGCCGGGCCGCGCGTGCCGCTCCGACTGCGGCGCGCCGGCGCCCCGGCGCCTTGTCGACCGGGCCCACGCGCAGGCAGCGCACCATGAAAAATGCCGCCGATGCCGAAGATGACGAGATAGGCGACGACGTACACGATCAGCGACGCGAGGACGTCGCTGCCGGTAAGCGATGGCGTGACCGAATCCTGCGGTCCGCAGCAAGCCGTAGACGGTCCACGGCTGGCGGCCGACTTCCGTCGTAGTCACCCAGCCGGCGAGCACGGCGACGAAGCCGAGCGGCGCCATGCGTATTGCGCACCAGCGTGAGAACCAGCGTGCAACGATCGAGCTCGCCGCGCGCGCCGAGACCCACCAGCTGCACCACGGTCAGCGCCAGCATCAGCAGGCCGATGCCGACCATGATGCGGAAAGCGAAAGAACACGGTATCGCGACCGGCGGACGGTCCTCGCGCGGCCACTCCTTCAGGCCCTTGACGACGCCGTTCGCAGTCGTGCGTCAGGATGAGCGGCCGAGCACCGGGACGGCGACTTCGAATGCGATTGGCTCTCGGCGCGCTCGTCCGGCCAGGCGAACAGCAGCGACGGCATGCGGCTTGCGTTTCCCAGTTGGCTTCGATCGCCGCCAGCTTCGCCGGCTGATGCTCGCGCGTATTGAGGCCGTGCGTAGTCGCCGAGCAACGATCTGCAGCGGCACCAGCACGGTCAGCAGGCCACAGGCCATCGTCATGCGTCGAGCCTTCCTCGCGCGAAAGCGGCCGGCGCGCAGGTGATAGCGCGGCGACGCCGACGCACGACGAAGCGCAGTCGTGATGATAGAATGCGACCGACGGTGTGCGCGAGGCGGTACGGGAAGGATGGATTGAAGATGATCGCGAACCAGTCCTCGGGCAAGAAGCGGCCGTCGACGATTCGATAGCCGGTCGGCGTCTGCATCCAGCTGTTCGGCGGCGAGGATCCAGAACGACGAGAACAGCGTGCCGACCGCGACCATCAGCGCCGCGACGAAAGTGCGCCCAGGGCGGCACCAGCGTGCGCGCCGAACAGCAGCACGCCGAGGAACGCCGCCTCGAGGAAGAACGCCGTCAGGCCTTCGTAGGCCAGCAGCGGGCCGGATGACGTCGGCGGTGGCGTCGGAGAAGCGGCTCCAGTTGGTGCCGAACTGGAACGGCATGACGATGCCCGAGACGACGCCCATGCCGAACGAGACGGCGAACATCTTGAGCCAGAACATCGGACAGCCGCAGGTAGACCTCGCGCCCGGTCGACAGATGCATGCCCTCGAGCACCGCGATGTAGGACGGCCAGCCCGACGGTGAATGCCGGCAGCAGGATGTGCCAGCGCGATGACCCAGAAGAATTGCAGCCGCGAGAGCAGCACTGCGTCGAGCGCCATCGCCTCTCTCCGCCGCGACGGGTTGCGAGCCGCACACTATAGCATCTCGGCCGCAAATACCATCGAGGGCGCGGCGGAATATAATGCCGAGGCACGCCCGATGAACCCCATCGCATCCGGAGGGAGGAAGCCATGTCGAAATCCAAAATATCGCTCATCGCAGTCCATGCATTCGCATCGATCTTGCTGGCCGCTGCGGTGCCCGCCGCACTGGCGCAATCCGACCAGACCGGCAAGGGGCCGGCGACGCCCGGAACCGCCCGCGCCAAGGCGACGCCGCAAACGCTGGTCGATGCCGCCGATCGGACATTCGGTAACTTCATGCGCGACCCGCAGATGACGCTGGCTGCACGACAACCTCCGTCGCGCGAAGGCGGATATTGATCGCGCCGGAAGTCGCCAAGGCAGGATTCATCTTCGGCGGTTCGGGCGGACGCGCGGTGCTCCTGGTGCGCAATGCCAAGACCGGCAGGTGGATGGGCCCGGCGTTCTACACGCTGAGCGACCGCGAGCGTCGGCTTCCAGGCGGGGTATCGGTCTCGGAAATGATGACCCTGGTCATGACCGACAAGGGCTCAATTCGCTGCTGTCCAACTCGTTCAAGATGGGTGCCGATGCAAGCGTTGCCGCGGGCCCGGTCGGCGTAGCCGGCGCTCAGTGGCGGACATAGTCACCGACCTCGTCACCTACAGCCACGCGAAGGGGCATCTGACGGCGGCATCAACCTGGACTGGAACGCGTTGTCGCGACTTCCGATGAGTGGAACGAAGCGTCTATTACCGGCAAGAAGGGGATGCATGGCGCCGGACATCCTGGTTCGCGGGTGCCGTGCACAGCAAGGGCGCGGACCGGCTGCGCCTCCGACATCGCGCGCCGCCAGCAGAAGTGAACGACCGGCGGCGCCTGGCCATCTGGCTCGACTGCGCCGCCGCACGCGGTGCGCGGAGCATCCGCGCACCGCCACGATGGAGTTCCCGGCGCCGCTGACGCACATGGACGCGGCGCCGGCTCCCCGCCTGCAGCTTTCCGGCATCACCAAGCGTCTATCCGGCGGTCGTCGCCAACGATGGCATCGATCTCGCGGTCATGCCCGGCGAGATCCACGCCGTGCTCGGCGAGAACGGCGCCGGCAAAGTCGACGCTGATGAAGATCATCTACGGCGTCGTCAAGCCGGACGCCGGGACGATCCGCTGGGACGGCGACGCGGTCGTCGATCGACAGCCCGGCGGACGCGCGCGCGCTCGGCATCGGCATGGTGTTCCAGCACTTCTCGCTGTTCGAGACGCTCACGGTCGCCGAGAACATCGCGCTGGCGCTCGACGCCGGCGCGCGCCGGCACGCGACTGCTCGACAGCGGATCCGCGACGTCTCCGCGCGCTACGGCCTGCCGCTCGATCCGCGACCGCCACGTCCACACGATGTCGGTCGGCGAGCGCCAGCGCGTCGAGATCGTGCGCTGCCTGCTGCAGGAGCCCGAGCTCGCTGATCATGGACGAGCCGACCGTCGGTGCTGACGCCGCAGGCGGTCGAGAAGCTGTTCGCGACGCTGCGCCGGCTCGCCGGCCGAAGGCTGCAGCATCCTCTACATCAGCCACAAGCTCGACGAGATCCGCGCGCTGTGCCACCGCGCGACCGTGCTGCGCGCGGGCAAGGTCACCGGCACTTGCGATCCGCGCCGCGAGAGCGTCGCCATCGCTGGCGCGCATGATGATCGGCGGCGACCTGCCGCATCCGCAGCACCGCGACGCGGCGCGCGCGCGGCGACGGACTGCTCGAGGTGCGCGGATCTGACGCTGCCGCCGAACGATCCGTTCGGCACCGATCTCGTCGGCATCGATCTGACGTCGCGTGCGCGGCGAGATCGTCGGCATCGCCGGAGTTTCCGGCAACGGCCAGAAGGAGCTGATGGCCGCGCTGTCCGGCGAGCGCACTGGTCGCCGACGCCGGACGCGATCGCGCTCAATGGCGTTCCGGCCGGGCCGCGCTCGACGCCGCGCGCGCGCGCGCGCTGGGCCTCGCGCTTCGTGCCGGAAGAGCGCGCTGGGCCGCGGCGCGGTGCCGGAGATGTCGCTCGCCGAAAACGCGCTGCTGACCGCGTATCGGCAGCGGCTGGTCACGCGGCGCGGGTTCATCCGCAGCGACGCAGTACGCGCGTTACGGCGCAGGCGACGATCGCCAGGTTCGACGTCAAGGCCGGCGCGGCCCGGACGCGGCGGCGCGCAGCCTGTCCGGCGGCAACCTGCAGAAATTCATCGTCGGCCGCGAGATTCTGCAGAGCGCCGCAAGTGATGATCGCCGCGCAGCCGACCTGGGGCGTCGACGTCGGCGCCGTCGGCGCGAGATCCGCCAGGCGCTGATCGATCTGCGCGACGCGCGGCGTCGCCGTGCTGCGTCGTGTCCGAGGAGCTGGACGAGCTGTTCGAGATCTGCGACCGCCTGGCCGTGATCGACGCAGGGCCGCCTGTCGCGGTCGAGGCCGATGCGCGAGACCAACGCCGAGGAAATCGGGCTGCTGATGGGCGGGTCGTTCATCGCGCGCGGGCCGACACCGCCGTCGCTTCGCGACGGCGCGGCTCAGCCATGATCGATCGCGCTGGAGGCGCGGCCCGAGCCGTCGCTGGCTGATGGCGCTGGGCGTCGCCGCTGCTGGCCGCGGCAGCGACGATCGTCGTCGGCTTCGTCCTGTTCTCGCTGCTGGGCAAGAATCCGATCGCAGGCGTTCTACGTGTTCTTCGTCGAAGCCGGTCGACACCGTCTACGGCATCGGCGAGCTGCTGCTCAAGGCGTCGCCGCTGATGCTGATCGCCGTCGGCCTCGCCGTCGGCTATCGCGCCAATGTCTGGAACATCGGCGCCGAAGGCCAGCTCACGCATGGGCGCGATCTGCGGCGGCGGCGTCGCGCTCGCGCTGCACGGCAGTCGAATCGCGCGCTGGTGCTGCCGCTGATGCTCGTCGCCGGCGTCGCCGGCGGCATGGCTGTGGGCGGCGATCCCGGCATGGCTTGCGCACGCGCTTCAACGCCAACGAAATCCTGACGTCAGCCTGATGCTCGTCTATGTCGCGGCGCTGGCGCTGTCGCTGCTGGTCCACGACGCATGGCGCGATCCCGAAGGCTTCAACTTTCCGCAGTCGAAGCTGTTCACCGACAGCGCGCTGCTGCCGAACCTGCTGCCGGAACGCGGCTCAACGTCGGCTTCCTGCTCGCGCTCGCCGTCGTCGCGGCCGGCTGGCTGTTCATGCGCAAGAGCCTCGCCGGACTACCAGATGCGCGTCGCGGGGCCTCGCGCCGGCGGCCGCGAACTACGCCGGCATTTCCGCGCCGGCGCACCGTGTGGATCGGCATGCTGATCGGCGGCGCGTGCGCGGGCCTCGCCGGCGTCGGCGAAGTCGCCGGACCGATCGGCAGCTGCTGCCGTCGATTTCGCCGGGCTACGGCTTCGCCGCGATCATCGTCGCGTTCGTCGGCCGGCTGCATCCGGTCGGGCATCGTGTTCGCGAGCCTGCTGATGTCGCTGCTCTACCTCGGCGGCGAAGCGGCGCAGATCAGACCTGGCGCTGCCGTCGGCGGTGACGCGGCCTGTTCCAGGGCATGCTGCTGTTCTTCCTGCTCGCCGCCGACGTGTTCATCCACTACCGGCTGCGCGTCGGCGCGCGGCCCGGCGGCGCAGCGGAGAGCGCTCGCGTGATGGATCATCATCGCGCAGCTCGTTCGTCGCTGACGCTCGCCGCCGGCACGCCGCTGGTATTCGCGGCGCTGGGTGAGCTGGTCACCGAGAAAGCCGGCGTGCTGAACCTCGGCGTCGAGGGCATGATGCTGGTCGGCGCCGTCGTCGCGTTCATCGTCGCCGCCGACGCCAGTCGCCGTGGCTCGGCGTCGCCGCCGGCATCTGCGCCGGCGCCGCGCTGTCGCTGATCTTCGCCGTGCTCACGCTTGTCGCTGATGGCCAACCAGGTCGCCACGCGGCCTCGCGCTGTCGCTGTTCGGCGTCGGGCTTGTCGGCGTTCGTCGGCCTCGAGCTACGTCGATGCGTCGTCGATCGGCGATCGCGCCGCTGGCGATCCCGGACTGTCCGGACCTGCCGGTCGTCGGCCAGCTGCTGTTCGGCCACAGTCCGCTCGTCTACCTGTCGCTCGGCGCTGTTCGCGCGCGGTGCAGTGGTTCCTGTTCGGCACGCGCGCCGGACTCGTCGCTGCGCGCGGTCGGCGAGTCGCCGCAATCGGCGCATGCGATCGGCTACCCGGTCATCGCCGATTCGCTACGCTCGCCGTGCTGTTCGGCGGCGCGTGCGCCGGGCTGGGCGGCGCCTACCTGTCGGTCGCGTACACGCCGCTGTGGGTCGAGGGCATGACCGCGGGCCGCGGCTGGATCGCGCTGGCGCTGGTCGTGTTCGCGACGTGGAAGCCGTGGCGCGTGCTGGCCGGCGCGTACCTGTTCGGCGGCGTGACGCTGGCGCAGTTCCAGGCGCAGGCGCTGGGCGTCGACATCCCGTCGCAGTATCTCGTCGATGCTGCCCTACGTCGCGACGATCGTCGTGCTCGGCGATCATCAGCCGCGACGCGGCGACGATCCGCCTGAATGCCGCCGGCGTCGCTGGGCAAGCCGTTCCATCCGTCGTACCGGCCGCGCACGGCGGGCGCCGCAGCATCGGCAAGGATGCCCGTTCGTCGATCCGGCTGAGCGCGCCCGGCCTGCCGCACCTCGCCCAGGAGAATCCGATGAATCCGCTGCACACCGCAGACTGACGCTCGCGGCGATGCACCGCTGCGCGATCGCGCTCGCGCTGCCGCGCGGCTCGCGCAACGCCAAGGCCGGCGAAGCCGCTCAAGAGTCGGCTTCGTCTACGTGAGCCCGATCGGCGACGCCGGGCTGGACGTTCCAGCACGACACCGGCCGCAAGGAAATGGAAAAGGCGCTCGGCGGCAAGGTCACGACCAAGTACGTCGAAAGCGTGCCTGAAGGCGCCGACGCCGAGCGCGTGATCCGCGAGCTCGCGCAAGCGGCCACACACTGATCTTCACGACGTCGTTCGGCTACATGAATCCGACGATCAAGGTCGCCGAGCACGTTCCCGAAGACGCATGTTCGAGCATGCGACCGGCTACAAGAGCGCGCCAAGAACGTCGGCATCTACAACGCGCGCTTCTACGAGGGCCGCTATCTCGCCGGCATCGTCGCGGGCAAGATGACCAAGACCAACGTCGCCGGCTACGTCGCCGCGTTTCCGATCCCCGAAGTGGTGATGGGCATCAACGCATTCACGCGCGGCATGCGCAGCGTCAATCCGAAGGCGGAAGTGAAGGTCGTCTGGGTCAACTCGTGGTTCGACCCGGGCCAGCGAGCGGCGAAGCGGCCGATACGCTGATCTCGCAGGGCGCCGACGTGCTGACCCACCACACCGATTCAACCGCCGCCAGTGTGGTTGGTCAACACGTCGGCATCAGCTATCGGCAGCTTCGCGGCCAGCGTCGCCAGGCTGTTGTTAATTACGGCTTATGATCACCGCATGCCGCGTGGCGCCGTTACCATCGCCACTTCAGAATCAGAAAACACGCATTCTTCGGCGCGACGTTCGTCTTTATCCAGCCCGCGTCTGCTTTGGGCTCGACCCTCGCTGGCTTGCGTGCGTGCGTTCTTGTCGTTTAACCAACGTGCTCAGCGTATGAACTCAGCAACGTCGTCAGTTCTGTGAAAATGTCGATGGCCACTGCCACTAAGCTACTGATCACGCAGCGTCAGCACGCATTCCGGCGCTGGTGACATTGCGCATCGGCGCCTTTCCGACTTCCTGCGCGCAGCTTTATCTTTTGATCACCCGGCGTCGCCGACCACTGGGCTGGCTGATCGTGATCGCGTCACGTCCATCGTCTAACCGCCAGCCAGCTGCTGATGAAATCGCGCGCTCTCGACATGGCTGGCGGGTTGCGCATATTATTGCTGTTGCCAGCGTGATCGGCGCATTTATCGATAAGCGCGGCAGCTGCCGGGCTGTCGGCCAGCGATGCCGGCGCGTCAGGCTTTGTCGCCAAATAAGCGTCATCGCGGCGATCGTGCGGCGACATCACCGGGCGACAGCGCTGCCTGTCGTACGCTCCGGCCAGGACACCGAAACTCCGGTCGCGAACGCGCGACCGGCGCCATCCGGCCGCTTGCTGATCGCCCTCGGTCTTGTACGCCAGCGCCAGGCGCGCTTAGCCGCCGGCCGCCAGCGGCCCCGTGCCGATCGATGCATGCAGCTGTGTTCAGAACCATGCACCAGCGAAGTTTGAGCGACGAATGAACAGACGGATTAATGTTCGAACAGCCGGCCGACGTTTGGGCCGGATTTTCAGCACCACGTCCCGATGTCAAACACCGACGAGCGCCGACTGGCCGATCCCGAAGGCGCAAACGTATTACGATTGGCCATCAGCAGGCGGCGAATGTCGGCACAACGCCGACCAGCATTACCGGAAGCCAGTTCCCGGTGATAATCGACGACGACGTCGCCGACTTCGCGCCAGCACTCGTTTGCCCAGATTCAACGCGCCAGCTCTCGACGCAGCTCGCCGCGCCGCGTCTGATCCCGGCGACGGCGTCAGCGCCATAATCGCATGATCATCGTCGCGAACTCTCCGCTACAACACCGCTGCGAGCAGTTGCGCCGGAATATTCCGTCGGTGGCAAGCGGGGCATTCCTGGAACGTATCGCCGCCGGCTATTTCGCCGCCAGTGGAGAGAACGTCGGCTGAGCTCGCGCCGACATATCAGCGATTGTTCAACCTGCGGCGATGATGTTTGCATTCTGTGGCAGGGTGTTGAAGACAACGATCGGCCCGCGACTCGCGACTTCCGGCGATACGTCGCGCCGCCATGCCGATCCACTGTGCGCGCCAAATCCCGGCGGCAGTCACCGCGCGCTGCGACCCAGCAAATCCGGCCCTTTGCGCCATGTAACCCGCCGCGATATTCACGGCAGTAAACGATAATCGTGCTGGCAAGCGACAGCGCGTCTCCGAATTTGAAGCTCGACTGCGAGGAAGCCTCGGAGTCGCCGTCCTGGACCAGGTAAGTTGATTATCGACCTGAGCGCTCGAACCGACGTCTCGTTGGCGGCGTGAAGCGCGTGCTGTATGCGGATCGCCGCCCGGGCGATACCGCCGCGACGCCGCCAGCATCAACGGCAGCATAAAGCGCGCCGTTCTTGCGGCCAGCGCCAGACCACCGCCGCATATCGCTATGGTCAGCTGACCTTCGGCTACGATGTTCCAGACGTGGCGCGGTAATACGGCTGGCAGACGCAGCATCAGCGGCGACATAGCAACAGCTCTTAGACGCCGTAGCGTGTAACCACTCGATAGACGAGAAGAGCATCGTGATTCTTTGCCGAGCAGCTGAAGAAACAAACCGGCGACAGTGTGCTGCGGCAGCCAGCAGCGCGTGACGCTAGCCGATGAGTCGCGACAGCTCAGACCGCGCCTCAACGCGATGATCATGGTGATCGCGCGTCATAACGGCGTAGATTCGCCAGGCGGCGAATCCGCCCATCAACAGCCCCATCGCGACGACAACGACTTCTCATCACTGGCGACCTTGTCGCAGACCTCAGGCAACTTCTTCAGGCTCCTCGGACACGAGCAACCTGGCCACTGCATCGCGCAGATCGAAGCGCTTTGCCGGATCAGCAATCACCCGATCATTATGCGCGACCATCGCGCGGACCTGCACGAGAACACGTCCGTTTCTGCGGGTTCGCGGCTACCGGCGTCGATCGGAACCTCGCGATCGTCACTGCACGCAGGCTGCCACTGCGCGCTTTATAATCAGCCCTGCCGACTGGGCTCCGTAGGCGTCGGCAGTGCGTTTCGAGCGACATCCGGCGCGTACTGTGTTTTATCTTCTTCCGGAACAGGCCCATGGCGCGGCTGACTGAATCCCCGTGATCGCCACCTGGGCGCTCACCAGCGCAGCGATCATTCACTCAGCAACGCCGAAATCGATCATCGCCGCCGCCATTTCAAGTCGATGCCGCTGAGCGCCCGGCGAATACTTCGGCTGTTTAGTGCACACCTCGGCGCGATCTCATCGCGCGGCCTGCTCGGTGTCTGGCAGATCGTGGCCGTATCGGCGTTATCTACCGGCGCGAAAGGCGATCTTCCGCGGTCGCGCAACGGATCGTCGAGCTGTGACGATGAGGATCGAGCAACCTCGGCCAGCCGAACGTCTGGCTGGCGACGCGTCACCGCGTCGCTGACGTCGCCATCCATGATCGGCAGCTCAGGCATCTACAGAAACAGCGCGCGATCTCGACGCGCTTAACTTCTACCGTCCCAGCGTGTGGCACGTCGAAGCACGTTTCCGCTACCGTGCGGTGTCTCTGAAAATAAGCGCATCACCGCGGCATGTAATCGAGTGCCAGCCGATGTTTTCCGCGACGGTGGCGTCCCTCGAACAGCGAACTGCTGGAACATTTATGCCGATGCCGAAAACGCGCGCCTTCGCCAGAACCGGCTGGACCGTTTCTGCGATCACCGGCGAGCGAACGGCGCGCCATCAGTGAACATGATGGCGATCGATTTTACCCGCGCCGTTTTCGCCGAGCCATGGATGCCGGGCACTATTACCGTCGTTGGCGACATTCGGGAAGGCACGCTGGTAATGCCGGGAAAATGGACAGTGCACCGCGTCCCATTAACGTCAGCGGCGCCAGCGGCGGTGCTCGGATATCCGCACCGCGTCGCGGCGCGCTCGAGCCGAATGGCCAGGCGCCGCCTCGATCGTCACCGGCGGCGCGCGCGATCGCTCAGCCGGCACGCATGATACCGAGATCAGGATGACATCATCCCCCTCTTTGCGCAATAATACACTCGTTCCCACTCATCAGCGAGTCGCGACCGCGGTTCCCGACCTCCAGGTTGACGCCGTCGCGACAGCTGGCGAATCGGCTGTTCTCACTGCGCGGCGGCCCCGCGGCCGCAGCATCAGCCATCTGAGGCTGGTTTGCAGCAGCGAAGATAAACTGCAGTCATGACAGGTCATCCGAGACCGATGCAGCCTGGAAAGCTAGCGGCTAGCGGCGATCGCCAGGCCGCTACCATTCTTGGCGATGCGCACCACGCGCCGCTGTACCGAGACCCACTGCGCTGGCGACTCAGCGCGATCAATATCCCCTTCAGCGCATGTTAATCGACGGCACCATTATCCGAGTCGCGCTGCCAGTGTATCCCGTCGGCATCATTGCGGCGTCCCTGGCGGAGCGGCTTCGGGCGTTGCCGAGATTTTTTTCGCCGTTTCTCTCGGACCCGGGCAGGATGCCACCAACGACCACGAGATCAGACATGGACACGATGACTTGTTTCGACAGTAACTCCAGTGCGATGAGGTCATCATTTTTTCCTCAGCTCTCTTCCGCCGCGCCCTCCATGTATTTGGCAGCTCTGCTTCGGCGGCTCGCTGGCTTGCGCACATGAAGTATTGCGGTGCTCTGCTGTCACGACTTTGCAATTTTCTGGTCTCTGCGCTGCACTATCCTGCTGCCCTCATTCTCAGCTGGCCACAGACAAATCTGGCGACGTCGATATCCTGCGGCTCTCAGACTACCTGGCTCAGATCTTCGCCGTTATAAGGCGGCATGGGCGCGTGTCTCGGCATCGTCGTAACATTCCGGTTCGACAACTGGGCCTCGGCGCCGCCGCCGGCATCTCCGGCCGCGATGGCATACTGACGGCATTCTTCGGGCCGTGTTATGCTTTTACCTGAGTCACTGTTTCGCGGCCTGTGTGCGGCGAGATATTCTCGGCTTTCTGGAGCTAACTGCAGCTGCTGGATGCGGAACCGGCCGAAATTCGTCACCGTATGTCGCCGATTGCAGTATTTCTGCATACCGCGATGCATTCTGGCACCACCGCACTGATCGTCGCGGAAGTGATCTCGCGTCGCCTCGCGCCGGCTTCGAAACTGACGATGTGAAGATGGCGCTGTACTTTGATACCGCTGTGCACCGCTGCGATCCTTGTCGGCGACATCGCAACCAACAGCGCGGCTGTCGGCGAAGCTCGCGCGACAAATAACGAAACCACTGCCTGTGCCGCTGTTATATGTATGGCGCGCCAGCAAATCTGAAGTCGCGATCCCGGTATCGTAAGTCGCTGACGCGACTAATCAGACTGAGACCGGCAAAATTGACATTACCGTTAACTTCATTCCGCCTGATGGATTAGCATCGACACGTCGCGTGCTAACTTCCTGGCTTCGTGCTTTCTGGCTGGCGCGTCGCTGGTTACAAACTGTCGCAATATCGCCGCTGGGTTATTGCCGACGTCACTGGCTAGTGGCTGGCGAAGTGAACCGTGAGACAGTGCCTGTTATACGAACGAAGGGTCGATCACGCCATCGGCGATACCACGATCATGTGCGATAAGCCTATATCGTCATCTTCGGCATCGGTATTTTTAATGGTGCTCCCGGGCTAGTCGTAGACGCCGGACGCCATCAGAGCACGCCGGCACCCGGCCATCGCTTTGGCGGAAATCGGCGGCCGTGGCCATCGCCAGCTGGGCGGCATCGCCGCTGCGTGGGCCGTAACACTGCTGGTGCTTCGACGGGTCGTATCGTTCGCGCTGTGTTGATACGGCAGATGACAGTTCGAGCGCGTCTGGAACGATAATGAATTTCTGGCTGTCATGGATGTACTGGCTTCGCTTCTGGCGCTTCGCCATCCCGGCATTCCCGATCCTGTTCATGCTGTTCAGGTATTGTTTCGCGGCATTACGGTAATTCGCCAATATCGACGCGCGAAGCGCTGTGGGACTGTTCCACGTGGGTCGCTAATCGCACCTTCGCGCGTCCTGAACGCACCGCATTGCGGAACATCCGATCGGCGCCGGCATTTCACCGGCGGCCTTCAGATGGGCGGCGCCGATTCGCCAGGTAGCGATGCCCTGATCGCGGAGCTGGCTCGGCGCTTTGCTGTGGTGATGAAAAGCAGGCGACTGCGGAACTGAAGCGCGATAAGTAAGACTGGAGGCGTGCCTCATCGCGATGTCAGCGTGTGGACCTCCCGGCGCGTCCAGCCAGCTGTGACTGCCTGGCCCCAACACTGCCGCTTATGCTCGCCGGTATCATTGATCCTTTAAACATCATTAAAATCTGTGCTGCGTGCGCTTCAGTCGAACGCGAGCTCTTTTTGATATTCATCTGGGCTTATGAGATCAGCATTCTGCCGATGATCGACTAAACACTCGATCTGCTCTGGGCTGCAGCATCATCTCCCAGCGGCTTTTGTTGGTTTCCTAGCACACCAGTCATCGTCTGACCTGATCTTACTGGGATATGATGTTCGCGGCTGGAGGTGCTGAGCCGGAGCCGAGTCGGCGCCGGGTGGCGCTGAGCCAGGCCAGATCATGGCTGTACCGTGCTAGACACTCACGCGCCTCACCGTCGGCCTCGCGGCCAGCCCCTGTTCATCAGTGTCGAGTCACTGGCCTTGATCCAACTTTATCACTTGTGACCCTCACCCTGTCTCCCAGCCTGGGCACCACTGCAACCGGCCACCTTGCTGCAGCTGGCACCGATTCACAGCATTTGCGTGATCCACCTCACGTCTGCGCAACTCCTGCACCATTCTCAGTGCCCCAGCTCCTGAGCTCAGCATCGAGTTGTGCGATCGCATCACCACGGGATCTAGAAACTGCTCAGGCTAGCAATCGAGATGGACTCGCGACATACTAATGCAGTGGTCGCAGAGTCAGTGTCTTGAGTACGCCACGGCTGGCTGTCCTTTCGCTACGAGCGGAGATGGGCAGCCTGCCATTCGTCAAACAGGAGGCAGCGTGCTACGACCACCGTCGACGGCTGGAAGGAGGATCGGCGGCAAGTGTCCAGTAACCGAACGGCGCTCAAGCGCGCGAGTTAGCCGTCATCGGTAAGCCGCGCCGAGCTCGTTCGCTATTGACCTTCGCGCTTTGGTCTTCAGTGGGTCGGATATCGCCAGCGATCTGCGGGTAGCGCAGCAGTCGCAGCAATTTTTCGTTCGTACACCTCGTGCGTCGCGATTGCAGACTCGGCTGATCTGACCAGCGTCATCGTAGCGTGATCGACGCGTCTTCAATCACTGGCTCAGTAA
>ERZ1370068.7259-contig-619_pt1 | contig 40595 bp, 69 predicted proteins | sample MGYA00561227_ERZ1370068 | MGnify/ENA primary metagenome ERZ1370068 (study PRJEB38410, sample SAMEA6850437) | metagenome | study: Metagenomic assessment of the ecological functions of the soil: analysis of the soil microbiota associated with the... | reverse complement strand
CATTACGTATTGCTCGGCCCAGATGCTGCCGCCATGGGCTTCGACAATCGACCGCGCGATCGCGAGGCCCATACCCATTCCGGACTTCTTCGTGGTGTAGAAGGGTTCGAATACGCTGCTGCTCCGGAGCCTGCGAGCAGTCCAGGACCGGTGTCGCGCACGAAGAGGTGGATCGGATGATCGTCGTCGCTTCAGTCTTCACCAGCACCATGCGAGGGATGGTGATCGGAGGTCAGACGCCGCGTCCAGCGCATTGAGGGTGAGATTCAGGACGACCTGCTGCAACTGCACACGGTCGCCCCTGACGCGTCGGCGCGTGCGGTGAAGATCGAGGCGGAGCGAGACCTGGCGAATAATCGAGTCGCTGGTCACGATCTTCGCGACGACGGTCACGAGCTCATTCAGGTCAACGGGCGCGCGCTCGGTCGCGCTCTTTCGAAGCAGATCCCGCATTCGCCCGACCACGTCACCGGCACGCGTCGCGTCCTCGGCGACATCGCGAACGATCTTCTGCAGCTCGACGCTGCGTCGGCGCTCAGTCGCTTCGAGCAGGTGACGGGCCGCCTGGGCGTTGGCTGAGGATGCCGGTGAGCGGCTGGTTGAGCTCGTGCGCGAGCGATGCAGCCAGTTCACCCATCGCCGATACCCGCGTCAGGCGCGCAAGATCGTCGCGGCTCTCGCGTAAAGCCGTCTCGGCGCGCATGCGCGCCAGGGCGTTGGCGAACACGTCCGCCGCGATCCGAAGCTTGCCGAGCAATGGCTCTGGCCATTCAGTGCGAGGTCGTTGCGAGTCATCGATGACGATGAGCCCGTCCATGTGGCCGCCGCTTGTTGAGCGGCACGAAGACAGCGCTCCGCCAACCCATGCCGCGCCAGCGTGTCGCGATCGTGGTCAGACCGCTGCAGGCATATCTTCGGAGTTGCTGGAGCGCGATCGCACCCTCGGTTTTCACGCCGCTCTGCTAGCGGAGGGAATTCGATCGGCAGAGCGGAATCCCGGGTGTGGATCGGCCTGTAACGCGTCCCATTGCGCCAGTGCAGCCTGCTGCGATTCGTCGTAGAGCGTCAACAGCACGTCTCTCGATGCGAAGAAGCCGTGCGAGACGCTCGAGCCACAACGCGAATGCCCGCGGTATCTCATCGCTCGGCACGACCGACGAATGCGGCGGACATCCGGGCACAGCAATTCCTCGAATTGCAATCGCTCTGAGATCGCGCGCTCCGCACGGCGCCGTTCCTTGTCGAGAGCGCCGGCACACATGAGGGGAATTGCAACCACGATCAGGAAAATCTGCAGCGTCTGCACGCCTTCATCAGCCGACTGCCGACCGAAAGGGCCGATTCCATGCGTCGCCGCGCCCAACGTGAGCACCGCCGTCGCCAGCAGCGACAACGCGACACCCTCCGGTCCGAATCGCAACGCAGCCCATAACAGGATCGGCAGGAAAACGGCCAGCGGCCAGCGCCGGATACCCGGGCGGCGAGACTGGTTGTCCCGATACGAGGACCGCGGCCGCAACCAATCCGGCGAACAGCGCGACCGCTTCGATCCAGCGCCGTGCCCGCCATTGCGAGAGGGAGCCCGCGGCGGCGCCGATGGCACCTGTCACAGCCGGAACGACCGCAATCTCACTCAGCACGTTCGAGAGCACGCGTCTGTTCCAGACCTCCCAGTACCTTCGTCGTGGTAACGTGGCAACAATCGCCGCATCCGGCGAACGACGAGACCACATGGCGCGAACAGGGCCGCGACGCCGATGAAGATTGCCGACCTGACGAAGCGTGTCGAGCCTGAACGGTTCGCGGGACAGCAGGCGCACTCCACCCGCCGCCAGCAGCGCTTCGCTGCAATTGGTCGCGAACAATCCGGCGACCACGACCGGCGACCAGTTGCGCAGCTCGAGGACGAGATGCGCGGGCAGCGCCGCCAGCAGAACGAGCCACCAGCGTCTGGTCGGGGTGAACAGACAACACCGCCGTGAGAAGGGCATTGGGCGGCCACAAGAGTGACGTCGTGGCGGGAGGGAACCGAAGGGCGAGTCCAACCGCAGCGGCTGCGTAGTCACGCCGCGCACACAAGCACCGCGAGCATCAGCCGGGTGCGGTCGTGGCGCCGAGCTTGCGTGAGAAAATCTCGGTCGCTCCAGTGCTGCTGCTGTGCGAAGCCGCGCATTCTACCAACCATCATCGCCGACTTGCTGCCCATAGAACTCGCGCGTGTGCGCAGCGGAAAGACCGCGCGTGGCGCCGTGCCGAATACTGCATAGTCGCTGTTGTCGTCGGCACGCTAGGGTGAGAGCGTGTTGTTACCGGCCGCACGAGAAGACTGAGCGATGAAGAACACATACCGGTGGTGGCGGAACGTTGCCGTTGGCGTCGCGACAGCACTCGATCAGCGTCAGTCGGGTGCTCTGCCGCGCTGGAAGAAGTAGCGAGGCACAAGATATGAGTTACGAACACAAAAGACCGACCGTTTCCACTCGCTGCTACCGAATCGCCAGCCAAGCACCAAATCGATCACCTACGACGCAAAGGATCCCTGAGACCAAGTTCCTCGCCGATCGAGCAGCTGCGCGCCGCCGAAGGGCGCGCCGAACGTTCCCTGATCAGTGCTCATCGACGACGCCGGATTCGGATCGTCGAGCGCCTTCGGCGGCCCCTGCCAGACGCCGAACGCGGAGAAGCTGGCGGCGGGCGGCTTGAAATACAACCGCTTCCACACGACGGCCCTGTGCTCGCCGACGCGGCAGGCGCTCCTGACCGGGCGCAACCACCACTCCGCCGGCATGGGCGGCATCACCGAGATCGCCACCGGCGCGCCGGGCTACTGCTCGGTGCTGCCCGAACACCATGTGCGCCGCTGGCGCGAGACGCTGAAGCTCAACGGCTACTCCACGGCGCAGTTCGGCAAGTGCCACGAGGTGCCGGTGTGGGAGACGAGCCCGGCCGGTCCGTTCGACGCCTGGCCCACCGGCGGCGGCGGCTTCGAGTATTTCTACGGCTTCATCGGCGGCGAGGCGAACCAGTGGTACCCGACGCTCTATGAGGGCACGACGCCGGTCGAGCCGAAGAAGACGCCCGAAGAGGGCTACCACCTCGTGGAGGACATGACCGACAAGGCGATCGGCCTGGATCTGCCAGCAGAAGGCGCTCGCGCCCGACAAGCCGTTCTTCGTCTACTTTCGCGCCCGGCGCGACGCACGCGCCTCACCACGTGCCGAAGGAGTGGGCCGACAAGTACAAGGGCAAGTTCGATCAGGGCTGGGACAAGCTGCGCGAGGAGACCTTCGCCCGCCAGAAGAAGCTCGGCGTCATTCCGGCGGACTGCCAGCTCACCGCGCGCCACAAGGAAATCCCGGCGTGGGACGAGATGCCGGAAGCGTTCAAGCCGGTGCTGCGCCGGGAGATGGAGGTCTATGCGGGGTTCATGGAATACACCGACCACCACGTCGGGCCGGACTGCTGGACGGGCTGAAGAAGCTCGGCATCTTCGACGACACGCTCGTCTACTACATCATCGGCGACAACGGCGCCTCGGCCGAGGGCGGCGCTCAACGGCTGCTACAACGAGATGAGCTACTTCAACGGCCTGCAGGCGCTCGAGACGCCGGAGTATCCTGACGGCGCGGCTCGACAAACTCGGCGGGCCCGGAGTCCTACAACCACTACGCCGTTGGCTGGGCGCACGCGATGAACACGCCCTACCAGTGGACCAAGCAGGTCGCCTCGCACTGGGGCGGCACGCGCAACGGCACCATCGTCCACTGGCCGAAGGGGATCAAGGCGAAGGGCGAGATCCGCTCGCAGTTCCACCACGTGATCGACGTGGCGCCGACGATCCTCGAGGCGGCCGGGCTCCCGGAGCCGGTCTCGGTGAATGGCATGCAGCAGGACCCGATCGAGGGCGTCAGCATGCTGTACTCCTTCAACGACGCCAAGGCGGCGGAGCGGCACGAGACGCAGTACTTCGAGATGTTCGGCAACCGCGGCATCTACCACAAGGGCTGGACCGCGGTGACGAAGCACCGCACGCCCTGGGCGTCCTCGACGACGAAAGCCTCCGGCCTTCGACGACGACGTCTGGGAGCTCTACGACACCACCACGGACTGGAGCCAGGCGAACGATCTGTCCAAGGAGATGCCGGAGAAGCTCCACGAGTTGCAGCGTCTGTGGCTGATCGAAGCGACGCGCTACAAGGTGCTGCCCCTCGACGACCGGATGGTCGGAGAAGATGAATCCGGATACCGCCGGCCGGCCGGTGCTGATCAAGGGCAAGACGCAGCTCCTCTTCGGCGGCATGGGACGCCTGTCGAGAACTGCGTCCTCAACATCAAGAACAAGTCGCACTCCGTCACCGCCGAGATCGTGGTGCCGGAGAAGGGCGCCGAGGGCGTCATCATCTCCCAGGGCGCGAACATCGGCGGCTGGAGCCTCTACGCCAAGGACGGGAAGCTGAAATACTGCTACAACTGGGGCGGCTTCAAGCACTTCTTCGTCGAGGCGACGCACGCCGATCCCGCCGGGCGAGCATCAGGTCCGCATGGAGTTCGCCTATGCCGGCGGCGGCCTCGGCAAGGGCGGCAAGGCGACGCTGTTACATCGACGGCAAGAAGGTCGGCGCAGGAGAGATCGGCGGCGACGCTGGCGATGGTCTTCTCGGCCGACGACGGTTGCGACGTCGGCGAGGACAGCGGCGCGCCGGTGTCGCCGGACTACGGCTCGCGCGGCAACGCCTTCAACGGCACAGTCAAAGGTGTGCAGCTCGCCATCGCCGACGCGGCGGAGAGCGCAGACCACCTGATCGCGCCGAGGACGCCATCCGCCTGGCGATGGCGCGGCAATAGGCAAGAGGCGGGCGACGCGGGTCCCCGCCGTTTTGGCAATTACCATCAACCTCGCTCGTGGCGAGCTGGTGCTCCCCTGCAAGGCTTCTCGGCCACGAGGGCCACGTCGTCAGGAGAGTTCGGAGCTCTGTGCCTCCGACGCACCGGTCCAATCACCGGCGGCAAGTGGTCAGCCGCCGGACGGCGGGCCGCTCTCCAGGCGCCGTCGCAGCGCGTCGAACCTCCGGCGATCTCGCTCTTCAGCCGCCTTCCACCATCGCCCTTTTTAACCCGCCAAACTTGACCGCCAAACACGTCGACCTGGGAGCGATTGATGTAGACGAGATATGTGTGGCCGCTCCCATCCTCAACCACCGCCGTCACGCCGAGCGATGCGGTGCGATAGTGAGTCGCGAGAATTTCCGAGCCGATGACCGCCACGCTTGGCGCCTGCCTGCCGCGTCCCGCGCACCAGGTCGACGTGCGTCACGGCGATGACCGGTTTGCCGGCGCCGTGAGCATTCCTTGGACCAGTAGAAATGACTGAGTCGGCGCGAGCGGCGTCGCGCGCTCGAGCGCGCTCGGTGCGCAGTGCACGGCGAGTCGTCGAGGAGCATGCTCACAATGCGGTCTGTGGGCGAACGGGATTACGTCGATCGACGTAGCGGCGGCAAGACCCTGCGAAGCCGTCCGCGCGATACTCCGTTGACCCGGTCCAGCACGAGCTGGCGGAACCGCAGCCTGACGTCTTCCTTCCACTCGCAGCCCTCGCGCATCCGCCGCGGAATGTAATGATTCGATCTCGGCCGCGGTCATCTTGAGTTCGCAGCTGCCGGGCCGGCAGTCATGTACGCTTTCAACGTCGGCATCGTCGAGCTCGAGACCGTTGAGATCCTCGAGCACCGGGTTATCCGAGAACCGGTCGGATGGCGAGGACGTGCGGACTCCTTCTGAGATCGGCGATCGACGTCGCCCACACCGCGAGCATCTCAGGCGTCGTATCCACGCGCGAGGCCGCGAAGACAGCGAGTTGGCCGCTCTTCGAAGGCAGAAATCCGCATCGATCACGTCGCCGTTATCGAGGCTGCGGCGGGCGGTGGAATCGATGTTCACAACCGGCTGGTTTCAGGCGAACGGATCATCTGGAAGATCAGTGGCCGCCATGGCGAACAGCTGGATGACTGCAGCACCCGCAATGCACGACAAGACGACCGGTCGATTGACGGCGATCACACCTGAACTTTTGGCGACGGAACGACTCGATCGTCGAGTCCTGTGTTCCACGCCGTGAGTGATCGCGCAACCATCACGCCAACTCGAAGCCGCACGCCGCCGCCGCCCTTTGACGGGCGCGCTCCCTATCGGTTGTCAGACTCACTACCTGTGGTGAGGTGTTCGCCGGGCTGGCGATTGCGCTCATTGATAGCACGGTGATTGCCGGGGCGCAGGGCAGGTTTATTGCGGCTACTCGATCACACGGCGATCGCGACGCGATCACAAGAGGGGAGGTCCCCTCATGAACACGATGCTTCGAATGTTGATTGGTTTTGCCATCTCAGCGCTGCTGCCGGTGTCAGCCCTGGCGCATGAGGTCATGCACGACTACGACCACACGCAGGACTTCTCGCGGCTGAAGACCTACGCGGCTCAAGGACTGCACGAAGTCCGACAACCCGCTCGTAGATGCACGCATTGAGTCGGCCATTGCCGCGGAACTGGCGGCCCGTGGGCTGACGAGAGACGACACGCACCCGGACGTGTACGTGACGGTGCGCCAGGCCTTCGACACCCGCCAGGAATACACGACGTACGACAGCGGTTACGGCATCCCGCACGGGCCGTGCACGGCGGCTGGGGGTGGAGCGGGAACTGGGGCTACTACGGCTACGTCGGGGTTTTGGCGGATATACGGACGTCGTCGTCAAGAACATCACCACGCGAACCCTGACGATCGATCTCACGGATCCCGCGACCGACAAGCTGATGTGGCGCGGCGCAGGCACGCGGACGGCGCAGTCGACGTCGAAGCCGGAGCACGTCACGAAGAGAACCAACCACGAGGTCGGGGACATCTTCGATAACTTTCCACCAAGACACCGGTGGACGTGACCCGAAGGAATGAGAGGGACCAATGAAGAATACTGGAGATGGAAGTCACATCGACCGGACGCGATCTGATCTTCCTCGGCGTCGTCACGATCGTCCTTGGAGCCGCGGCCATCGCGGCGCCGATCATCGCCGGCGTTTCTATCGTCCTGTCGGTCGGCCTGCTCGTCATGGTGGGCGGGATCCTCAGAATGGTGGGAGCGTTCGAGGCCGGCAGCTTTGAAAGCGAGTGCTCGCTGTTGCTCTCGGTGCGCTAATGCTGCTGTGCGGGCTCGCACTCGTAACCGAGCCCCTGTTCGCGTTCGGCTTCTCACCGTCTTCATTGCGGCCTATCTCTTTGCGGACGGCATCGCGGAAGTCGTCGGGGCACTCAGGTTGCGCCGCGAAGCGGGTCGCACATGGCTCTTGTTCGGCGGGGTTGTTTCGGTCCTGCTCGGGGCGATGATCTGGCGCCAATTCCCGCTGTCGGGCGCATGGGCCATCGGGGTCGTGCTGGGTATCAAGCTGTTGCTCATCGGCGCGATCATGATCGCCGGCGGGTCAGCGGCGCGCGCGCCTGGCGACAACCAGGATGGCTTAAACGTTAGCGTGAGGCTCCGAGGACCGGCAACGCACCGGCTGCCGGTCGGCGGAGCTCTCGCACGATCGCCAGCGTCGAATCTCTTAGATCCCTTGCCGAAACTGCATAGCGCCCAGCCAACCGGTCTTCTCACCGTCCGGTTGTGAACGCTTCGCCCCGTTCGCCCCGCCACACGCTTCGTGATGAGCCGCTCTGCGAGCTACATGAAAGTAGAGATTCATGATGACCAACGAACAACGTCGCCTTGATGAAGCCCGCACGGGAACCGCCGCATGGAAAAAGTGGGGACCGTACCTCAGTGAACGACAGTGGGGCACCGTGCGCGAGGACTACAGCGAAAACGGCGACGCCTGGAATTTCTTCACCCATGATCACGCCCGCTCGCGCGCCTACCGCTGGGGCGAGGACGGCATCGCCGGCATTTCCGATGACCAGCAGCGCCTCTGCTTCAGCCTGGCGCTCTGGAACGGCAAGGACCCGATTCTCAAGGAGCGGCTCTTCGGATTGACCAACAGCGAGGGGAACCACGGCGAGGACGTGAAGGAGTACTACTTCTATCTCGACAGCACGCCGACGCACTCGTACATGAAGTATCTGTAGCAAATATCCGCAGGCGCGCCTATCCCTACGACGACCTGTTGGAGACGAACCGCCGGCGCACGCGCAACGACATGGAGTATGAGCTCCTCGACACCGGCGTCTTTAGGGACAACCGCTACTTCGACGTCTTCGTGGAATACGCCAAGGGCGCCGCCGAAGACATTCTCGTGCGCATCACGGCGGCCAACCGGGGACCGGAGGCGGCCGAACTGCATCTGCTGCCGACGCTGTGGTTCCGCAACGACTGGTCGAAGTGGATCGCCGAATCGAATAGAGCGACCGAGAAGCCACACCTCGAGCAGATCGAGGCGCCAGCCGGCGCGACCGCGGTCTCAGCGACGCATCACCTGCTGGGTGCATTCATCCTTTCGTGCGAAGGCGACGATGCCGCTGCTCTTCACCGAGAACGAAACGAACCACGCGCGGCTGTTTCCCGGGCAGAAGCAACGAGAGCCCCTACGTCAAGGACGGCATCAACGACTGCGTGGTGCACGGCCGGCAGGACGCGGTGAACCCAGCGAAACAAGGCACCAAGGTCGCGGCGCACTACACGGATCAATGTCGGCGCCGGGCAGACCACCGTGATTCGCCTGCGGCTCTCCAGCAGTTTCTGGACCAGAAGGCCGAACCCTTTGGTAAGCAGTTCGACACACTCTTCGATGACCGGCTTCGTGAGGCCGATGAGTTCTACAAGTCGGTCACGCCGCCATCCGTGAGTGAAGACGCGGCCAACGTGATGCGTCAGGCGATCGCCGGCATGCTGTGGAGCAAGCAGTTCTTCTTCTTCGACGGGGACAACTGGCTGGACGAGCACCACTCCAACCCCTCCATACCGGCTATCGAAGTGCGCGGAACTCGGAGTGGTTCCAATTGCTGAACCAGGACATCATCTCGATGCCCGACAAGTGGGAGTACCCCTGGTATGCGGCCTGGGATCTGGCCTTCCACACGCTCCCGCTCTCGATCGTGGACCCCGACTTCGCCAAGCAGCAGCTGAATCTGATGCTCCGCGGCGCCTACCTGCACCCCAACGGCCAGATGCCCGCCTACGAGTGGAACTTCAGCGACGTGAACCCCCGGTCCACGCCTTTGCGACCCTGTTCCTCCATCGCACCGACCAGGCCCTGCATGGCGAAGTCGACGTGGACTTCCTCAAGGCGACCTTCAACAAGCTCCTGCTGAACTTCACCTGGTGGGTCAACCGCAAGGACCGCTTCGGCAAGAACGTGTTCGAGGGCGGCTTCCTCGGCCTCGACAACATCGGCGTGTTCGACCGCAGCGCCCCGCTTCCCACCGGCGGCCACCTCGAACAGGCGGACGGCACGGCGTGGATGGCCCTCTTCAGCCAGAACATGCTGGAGCTCGCGGTGGAGCTCGCCGCGCACGATCCCGTCTACGAGGACATGGTCTTCAAGTTCGTCGAGCACTTCTCCTACATCGCCGCGGCGATCAACCGGCCCGGGGCGCGACGGCATGTGGGACGAAGAGGATGGTTTCTACTACGACCTGCTGCGGCTTCCCGACGGCAGCGCCACGCGGCTCAAGGTGCGCTCGATGGTGGGGCTCCTCCCGCTGTGCGCCACCACGGTGATCGAGCAGTGGCAGCGGGAGCGCGTCCCGAGGGCGATGGGTTTCATCCAGGAACGGATGCGTCGGATGCCCGAACTGTCGGCGACGCATGCACCCGACCGGCCCGGGTCATTACGGCGTGGCCGATCGAGGGATTCTGGCTCTGGTCAACCCGGAGCGGCTCCGCCGGATCCTGACGAAGATGCTCGACGAGAACGAGTTCCTGAGCCCCTACGGCATCCGTGCGCTCTCCAGGTTCCACAAGGACCACCCGCATATCTTCCACGCGGGTGGCCAGGAACACCGCGTCGATTACCTGCCGGCCGAATCGGACAGCGGCATGTTCGGCGGCAACTCCAACTGGCGCGGTCCGATCTGGATGCCGGTCAACGTGATGCTGATCAGGGCGCTCCTGAACTTCTACGCGTACTACGGCGACAACTTCAAAATCGAATGCCCCACCGGGTCGGGGAGGCTGATGAACCTCTTCGAGGTGAGCAAGGAGATCGCCGACCGGCTCACCCGGATCTTCACTGCGCGACGAACAGCGGCCGGCGGCCCGTCTACGGCGGCACCGAGATGTTCCAGACCGATCCGTACTGGCGCGACCACATTCTGTTCTACGAATACTTCCACGGCGACAACGGGGCAGGGCTCGGCGCCAGCCATCAGACCGGCTGGACCGGGCTCGTCGCCAAGCTCATTCAGCTGTACGGCCTGCTTGATGCCAGACGGCTCCTCGAGGCGGGCAAGAAGGGCGCGTTCGTTCAGGAGCGCCGACGCGGCTGGTGGCCCCGCGACGCCCGTGATCACCGTGCCAAGCCGGTAACGCGACGGGCACGTTCCAGCTCCTCAGCGAGAATTGGCACCCCGAGGTTGCAGGCTTGAACGCCCTGCGCGACGCAGAGCTTCAGGACCTCCATGATTTCCTTCTACGGTCGCGCCGGCCTTCAATGCATTTCTGATGTGCCGACGTGTGCCGGGCGCACATGTGCGTATAGGACGCGTCCAATGCGATGCTCAGTAGTTCGATATCCTTGGGCGACATCACGCCACTCGCGTAGATCCCGATACCTGTGGCCATGAATTCATCGGTCCAGACCGGGTCAAGGTCGTAGATAGGATCCCAGGCCGTATTCCATTGGCCAACCGCCTTCATTTTGTCAGCGGCCGGCGTTCCACCCTTCGTCGTCGGCACGCGCGCGCTGCGCTCCCGCCGCTTCTGCTTCCTCGAGGAGGATCGGAGCTCCCAGGCTGCACGAATGGAGGGACATGAAGGATGCGCATTTGAGGATCAACAGGATCTCCCCTCGCGCGTCGCCCCCGACTCCAGCGCCGCGCGGATGTGGCGGCGAGTGCCCTCGGGGTTAAGGTTCGTGCAAAGCGGCGTTCAACCCGACACAGACCAACTCGATAAACTTCTGAGGCAGGATACCGTTTCTCCAAGGGTTCGTCGCCATCGTGGCGCAGGTGTCGGCCCATTTGGAGTCCCATTCCTCCAGCTCTGGCAGGGCGGAATCAAGAGGGCCCACCTCGATGGTAATCATCGGTCCACGTTTCCTTTCTGCGAAACTGTTTCTGGCTCAGTCTTCTGGTTCCGGCTGCGGCATTGCCAGCGGGTCCACCTGCCAGATCGCGAAGATGTTCCCCTTGGGGTCGGCCACGACGGCGAACCAGGCGGTCTTCGGCACAGCCGCCTTCGGTCGCACCACCGTCCCGCCGAGCTCCAGAATCCGCTCGATGGTTTGCTCGAGCGACCGGACGTGGAGGTAGTGCACCCGAGCGACGCGGCCCCTGAATCGGCCGGAACATCAGCCCTCCGTCGATGCCCTTGACCACCCCCGTGGCGGGTGTCGATGCGCCAGTAGTCGATGCCGAGTACCTTGTCGACCTGCCACCCGAGGACCGCCCGGTAGAACGCGGCGAGCGTGGCCGGGTTCTCGCCATAGATCTCGAAATGAGTTACTGAGCTCGTCATCTTCTTCGCGCCCTGCTCACATGCGCCTTCTTGACCATCCCCCAGGCCTCAGAGTCTCAAGGTGTCTTGGCTTCAGCGTGTTTTTCGAAAGTAGCAGCGCGGTCCACGAGGCGCTATGCAGTTTCGGCAAGTCACTTCTCGATCGTGTGAACAATCTCTTCTGTCGAGAGGCGAGCCGCAGTGGCCCCGCACAGCCTCCGGTCGCGAATTCTGTAGGGATGCCCGAACCCGGGCATACTCACCCTCGATCAGGAGCGAATCGTTAGAGCCGCTGGTCGCGGTCGAGATGGAATGGGCACTGGCCGTGGAAGAACTTTAACGCGCGGTTTCTGGGAAACCTTCACGATCGGGTCGGCGGATCCGATGTCTTTCGGCTGATCCTGCAGCCGTGCCGCCGCCGTGCTCGCCGCGGTCCGAGCCGGCTGGCAGTGATGGGCTCGCGGGACATCCAGTAACGTCGGGACATCCGAAGTTGGAAGCCACCCTCGCAGGGGCGGGCCCCTGATGCGCGAAGCCTGGAAGGATGTCGCCAAAGTCTTCTCGCGATGGCCATCATTGTTGACGCCGTCTACTCGGGCCATCCAGCTGGTGGTTCTATCCGGGAGAGGCACTCCTCGTCGCGCCCGTCCTTGGCCTTCGTGCCCTACTCTGCTCGAACACGTGGTCCCGGCCGGGCGCGTCGTCCGCTCGTGGCGTTCGACGCGGGTGTGGTGGCGAGCCTCGGCGCAAACCGGTGATCGCCGGAGTATGCAGGCGTTGCGCGTGGAGTTCGGACAGATCCCGGCATCCACGTCGGCGATTGTCGCCGCGCTGATTTCAGTGCTCGGAATTCTGGCCTTCGTCGCCGTGGTCTTGCGCAGCTAGGTCTGAAGGAGCTGGTGGCTGAAGAAACTCCTGATAATTCTGCGGAGTGAGATGAATCGTGATCGCGTGGCCAGCGGGACCCAATGGACGGCCGGCGACTCCGTTGATGGTGAACTCCAGGTTCGCCGCGTCACCTATGCGGAGGACGGGATCCTCTCGCCTCGATTTGAATGCGTTCCCCGGCATTCAGGAGTCGATATAACACCCGTCGCCCGTCCGCCGTTCCGCTGAGCCAGCAGAGTGCGCGCGCCTGAATATCCAGCCGCAGCGCATTCAATTGTTCATCGACCGACGCCGTACCCAGCGGACGGTCCATCTGTGCCGACCGCGACGAGCGTCGCCGTCTCAACGGCCGGTCGTGATTGCGGGGCGGCGACGGCGATCGGTTGCGGGGCACCGCTTCGTTGTATGCATGCTCCGATCGAGCAAGAAATACAGAAATCCACCGACCAGCAGGACCATCACGGTGCCAATCAGTTTCGCGCGAGCATCGCGGCGGTCCATGGCGTCCACGCTCGCAGAATGAACCTGCCCTGACTCACACCGGACTGTGAGGCTGGGCGTCGACGGACCGTGTAGCCTGCTGCTCTCGCCTTCCTCGTCGAATTGGGTCCGATAGCGAGCGACAATCTCCTCCGGATCGCAGCCGACTTCACGCGCGTATGCGCGCAGGAACCCGCGGGTGTAGATGCCGCCGGGCAGCGCCTTCAGGTCGTTGCGCTCAATCGCCAGAAGCGTCGCCTCGCTGATCTTCGTGCGAGACGCAAGTTCCGTGAGCGACAGGACCAACCGTTCCCGTGCGTGGCTCAGTTCGCTTCCGACATCTATCACGGCAACACCTTCCAGCGCCTGTCCGCTGCCTGAACCAGGAGCACGGATGTTCTCGGCGGGCAAAGTGTCACGCCAGCGCGCGAGCGAGACTGGCGCGCGCCGCATTGCTGACGAGGACGCGATGTGTCACCGCCCGTGGCGATGAACTCACCACCGGTTGTGATGTTCGATCGCTTCATTGCCAGCGGCAGCCCAAGTTCCCTGCGACCTTCAGGGCGCGACTGGCTGGCTCCTCCTTGCGCACGGTGACCCTGACGATCGCCACGATCGCCATCCTCGACATGTCCGCCCCTCGCTATCCGTCCCTTTACCAAATCAATACGCGTGTCTGGTTGACTGAACTGTCCCGGACGTTCGGTCGGACCGCGACGCTGGACGACGTTCCCGATGCGGCGTTGGATCGCGTGGCAGCGCAGGGCTTTGACTGGGTCTGGTTCCTGAGCGTCTGGCAGACCGGCCCTGCGGCGCAAGCGATCTCGCGAGCGAATCCCGAATGGCGTCACGAGTTCGCGGAAACGCTGCCAGACCTCAACGACGAAGATATCGCCGGCTCAGGGTTCGCCATCCAAAACTACACCGTCCATCGCGATCTGGGCGGCGACGCGGCGCTCGCACGTTTGCGACAGCGGCTGCAAGAACGCGGACTGAAGCTGATGCTCGACTTTGTCCCCAACCACATGGCTCCGGATCACCCGTGGATCGACGAGCACCCGGAATACTTTATCCATGGCAGCGAGACTGATCTGGCTCGCTCGCCGCGGAACTACTGCCGAGTGCAAACAAGAAACGGGTCGCTGGTGCTGGCTTACGGCCGCGACCCGTACTTCGAGGGCTGGCCCGACACGCTGCAGCTCAACTACGGCAACCCGCAATTGCAGCAGGCGATGATCGGCGAGTTGGAGAGAATCGCCGGGCAATGCGACGGCGTGCGCTGCGACATGGCCATGCTGGTCTTGCCCGACGTGTTCGAAAGCACCTGGGGCATCCGCGGCTGAGCCCTTCTGGCCGAAGGCAACCGAGTCCGTGCGGCGGAAACATCCGCACTTCCAGTTCATGGCCGAGGTCTACTGGGATCGGGAATGGACGATGCAGCAGCAGGGATTCGACTACGCCTACGACAAACGGCTGTACGACCGCCTCCGCGAAGGCCATGCGCGGCCGGTGCGCGAGCATTTCCACGCGGGGCTCGATTATCAGAACAAGCTGGCCCGCTTCCTGGAAAACCACGACGAGCCGCGGGCGGCTGCGACGTTCTCGCCGGACGTGCATGAAGCCGCGGCGGTCACTGACGTTCCTGTCCCCGGGCCTGCGCTTCTTTCACCAGGGACAATTCCAGGGGCGCAAGACACGCATCTCGCCCCATCTGATTCGCGGGCCGGAGGAACCGATCGACCAGAGAGCTGGAACAGTTTTACGACCGGCTGCTTGCCGTGCTGCGTCAGCCGGTCGTGCGCGACGGCCAGTGGCAATTGCTCGAGTGCGCACCCGCCTGGGACGGCAACTGGACCTGGGATGGCTTTCTGGCATTTGCGTGGCAAGGCGCCGGTGGACGAGCGGCTGCTGGTGACGGTGAACTATGCGCCCAACCAGAGCCAGTGTTACGTGCGGCTGCCGTTTGGCGACCCCGGCAACGCGCGCTGGCAGCTGCATGACATGCTGGGGCGACGCCACATACGTGACCGGGAGTGGCAGCGACTTGGAAGGGCGCGGACTCTACCTCGATGAGCCTCCGTGGCGCTGCCATGCCCTGCTTGCTCACCGGCAGGGCCAACTGGCGTGAACGCCGCCCCCGCGTGCGCTTCAGCCTGGCCTGGCGGAAGACCCAGAGACGCGCCTCTGTTGCCGATAGCGCATAGCCCACTGCCTCATGCCATAGAAGAATGGTTGGAACATGAGAGCGTTTCTCGTCGGCGTTCATCCTGACCTCGGTGCTGCTGGCCGCGGGCTACGTCGCGGCGTACCGCCCAGCGACACGAAGCTACGGCGTCACGGTGACGGAGGTCAAACGACATGCCCTGGCGAAGGTCAGGACCTACACCTGGACGGTGAGCCATCCCTCCCTCGACAAGACCGCCGACAAACAAATCATCGCGGCGGTTGACCGCGAACTGACGACGCTCGGCCTGACGAAGCTCGCCACGGGACGAGGCGATGCCGAGGTCACCTATGCCTCGGTCATCCGGACCGATGTCGATTTGAAATCAGGAGCCCTCAACGAGCGGTGCATTGCGCACGTATCCAGTTGGCATTCTCGTCGTTCAGGTCCGTGACTCGACCACCCGACAGATGCTCTTCAATGCGAAGCTGGACTCGCCGGATTGATACGGAACCAGCGAGACTCGAGGCCGCCATCAACGCGGCGACGACCGCCTCTGCAAAAATACCCAGTTCCTGACGCGAAACGCTAGGTGCGCGAGGCACCGCGCCTTATTCCAGAATCTGGTGACTCGGCGTCGGAGTTTGATTAGTAGGCGAAACGTCATGTCCGCTGTCGGCTCTGGCCGATTTCATACCACGCGGTGATAGGCAGCGCCTCGTTCGCCGAGCGCTTCACCAAGCGATCACCGCCGTGTTCGGCGACATTCCCTGGGCCGGCGAACCTGGGTGGTGAACCCCATGTAGAGCACCTTCGTTGTTCGCCTTGCTCCGCACGACGACGACGTCGAGCGCGTGTCGAGTCGCCGGTATCGAACGTGATAGGAGCCCGCGGGCAGCACGACGCCCGGGAGCGCCACCGGACGGCTGAACGTCAGCTGATTCTCGTGGCCGCTCATCGCCATGACCGACGCCGCCACCATCAAGCGCGAGCGCTCCCGCCGCGCATCCAATACGCACCGATTTCCAGTTTGTCATCTTCGTTCCTCCTACCTGTATCAACGTCCAGCGGAGGAAGAACACACACTGTCCGGGCCGACTGCTGAATAACAACTGAGGCGCAAGGCGGAAATGCAGGTGGCCTGGTCGCACAGTCGGCGGGTCGGGCAGGACCCGAGCGGGTGAAGCAGCGGATGCCGCACTAGCGTGCAGGGTCGATCCTCCCGCGCCACACGACGTCGTACGCGGGAGGCTGGTCGCGACGAGCTATCGAATCCGGCTCGCGCTGCTATTTCGTTCCACCTTCCGTCCGGCTGGCGTGCGGATTGGCGTGCAGCGCCCTCAGACGATGTCGCCAGGAATCGCCTTCTGCGCCCGCATCGCTGTTGCCCGCGTCATCGAGCGGCGGCGAGACGACGGCGATGCCGAACGTTGCCCGGCGACACGGCGATGATGCCGCCGCCGACGCCGCTCTTGGCCGGCAGCCCGGTGTGATACAGCCATTTGCCGGAGTCGTCATAGAGACCCGCGGTTGCCATCGACCGCGAGGACATGCAGGAACGTTCTTGGCGTCCGATGCACCTGCTTGCCGGTGGCCGGGTTGCTGTCCGCCGAACGCCAGCGTCGCCGCCATCATCGCGAGATCCTTCGCGTTGACGCCGATCGAGCACTGCCGCGTGTAGAGATCGACGCGCCTGCGGCGGGTTCGCCTTGATGTAGCCGTAGGCGAGCATCAGCATCGCCGATCGCCTGATTGCGCTGGTTCGGTCGCGGCTTCCGACTTGTAGACATCCTGCGAGCACCGTCAGCTGGCGGCCGGCGAAGTCGTTGTGCGATGCCGATGATCTTCGCCCAGATCGTCGTCGGCGCGTCTGCGCCCTGCACCATGCTGGTCGCGGTAATCGCGCCCGGGTTGACCAGCGCGTTCATTTCCGGGCCCGCGCCAAGCTTCTTCGGACAGCTCCACGGCGACGATCGAGTTGAACCGCATGCCCGGTGGCATCGACGCCGATCGTGCTTCTCGATCGCGTCCGGCCCCTGGTCCTGGATGACACTGCGCCATCGTGAAGACCTTCGAGATCGACTGGATCGACACTTCGGTCTTCGTGTCGCCGGCGGTGAACGACCTTGCCGTCGGCGGTGACCGACCGCGATCCCGAACAGGTTGGGATCCACCTTCGCGAGGGCCGGGATGTAATCGGCGTTCTTCCTTCCTGCAGATGCTGGAACTTTTGATACGCGCGCGTTGATCGGCGGCCTGCACGGGAGTCGTCTGCGCGCGCACGGCCAGTGTCCAGGCCGTGATCGTCACGGCCAGCCGCGGCCATCGGCGCCAGAGCGCCGCATGCGGCGTTGTTGACTCATCATGGTTACCCTCCCACTTTCGTCGTCGAAGAGCTGTAAGTGATTTGTCGCTTGTCATCGCGTTGCATCTCCTTTGACGTTGGCCTTCTCCCAGGCCCTGACGCTGCGCCTGGCCTTCGTCGAAGAGGCGCATGTAGTTGCCCTTGCGCACCTGTTCGCTCGCCGCCGGCGTCAGCTGCGCGAACAGCGGGGCGTAGAGGCGGTACACCTTCAGATAGCCGTCCTGACTCCGTAGAGCCGACTTCGTCGGTGCCGAACAGGAACCGGTCGGGATGGCGGTTGATCAGATCGGCCGTCGCCGTGATGGACTCCGGCGACGCGACGATGTACTTCGCGGTCTCGTCCCACGAGAGGTCGATGTAGAGCGATGCGCTCAGCGACGGGTTCGCGAGAGTGCGGTCGATGATGCCGATCTGGTCGGGCACCGGCCGTAATCGACCCGGCCGAGGCCGGTATGCGCCCAGATGATCGTCGTCGTTCGGGTGCCGGCGGAACAGGTCGCGCAGCTGCACGACCTGATACGGGCTCCTGCCCCGGCTTCGGGAACGGCATGTCGACGTCGTTGTGCATGAGCGCGACGAGCCCGACCTCGCCCGCGAAATCGAGCAGGCGGTCGAGCGCCGGGTTGGTGAGGCTGGCGGTCTCGCCGGCGATCTTCGACGACACGAACTCCTTGTGGATCGTGAACTCGCCGATGCCGGTGAACACGCCCGGGAACGTCGTCAGCACGCGGCGGATGTGATCGGCCGCGTACATGTCGGCCGGGTTGAACCCGGTGATCATCGGATCGAAGCGCGCCTGCTCGCCCGGCGTGCAGCGAGCGGTACGCCATCGCGATGAAGGCGTCGGTGAACGAGTAGTAGTAGAGCGGCGCGTCGGTCTGCAGGTAGTAGGTCGGCGCGAAGTCGCCGGTGTTGCTCGTACGACCACTGCTGCTGCAGCGGGATGCCGAACAGCGCGACGCGGCCGACCTTGCGTGCCCATGATCTTCAGGAAGTCGCGGATGCTCGGTGCCTTCCTGGATGTAGTTGGTCAGGTGGAAATGGCGAGTCGTTGAACTCGTAGGCACGACTGTCGCGCCGGCGGCGCACTGAGCCGAGCGCGAGCGACGTGACGACGATCGCCAGACGCCGCTCGACCGCCGTGACCACGCGCCTCGCGAAGTCGAGGCCGTCGTCGCCATGATCGCGCTCCTCTCAGAAGAACACCGAGAACGCCGTGCTGAACGGTCGTGCCCGTCTGGCCGCCGACGTAGTAGCCGAACGCGCTGCTGACCGGCGAGCGGTTCACGTCGCATCAGCTGGACATTCAGGCGGTAGTTGCGGCTGTCTGACGGGATAGAAGTTCATCCCCGCCAGGTACTCGGAGCTGTTGCTGAAGCCCGCGCCGCTTGTCGCCGAAGATCTGCGACGTCGCGGCGTAGAGCTCGAGCTTCTTCGGCACCGGGTAGAACGCGCCCTGCACGTAGAAGCCGGTGTCGTGGATGCTGCCGACCGGCAGGGCGCCGTCCGCCTCGAAGCTGTCCAGCCAGCGGTTGTAAATCTCCGTCTGCAGGAAGACGCCCCTGTATGTTCATGCCGGCGTCGACCGAGAGGATCCGGTAGTTCACACGTCTGCACGGTCACGCCGGGCGCCAGCGCGCCCGTCTCGAACACGTTGACGCCTGTCGGCCAGCCTCGAGCGTGGTGTTCTCGGATCCGCCGGCGGCGTCGCTGAAGCGCTGCTCGGGGCTGCACGTCGCTGGAGATAGCCGAACCGCGTGGCGACCTTCTCGTGCTGCTCCCAGTCGCCGTACGCGCCACGTGGGCCGAACTCCTTCGTCGTCGGCATCCACCACGCCGATGCGCCGTGCGTGATAGACTGCGATCGAGCTGGCTCGACTCTGACGCCGAGGTGCTGTTGCTGTTGGTCAGCATCACGCGTACGCAGAGGCCCGGCACGGCTCTCGCCTGCACCCAGACGCCCGATCCGAAGTACGGCCGGAAGAACTCGTCGGCCATCACGCGATCGTGGCCGAGCCAGAAGGGATGCGAGCCCTGGAGCGAGCGCGTCCCGGGTTCCCGTTGAGGCCGGCATAGACGCTGAACTTCCGGCTGAACTGGTAGCCGAGGTTGCGCGAAGATGGCGTTCTGGTCGGTGTCGAGCACCGGTCCAGAAGGTGATCGTGTAAATCAGCTTCGGGTCGCCGAGCCATCCCTTCAGGAACACCATGACCCGGTGCGGCCAGATGTCGTTGCGCGCCATCGACGGTGCGCGTATTCCCGAGGTGGTCGGTGAACGTCTGATGACCGGGCATCTGATCCACGTATCGCAGCAGCCCGCACGCTGATGGACAGCTGGCCCGCGTCCCCTCGGCCGACGATCGAAACCATTGCCGGGGGTAAACTCTCCCCACTCTTCCACCGGCGTGCGCGCGGTGTCCGGTGCGGGCGCAACCGTCGCGGGCGCCGCTGCCTGGACCTAGGGCTGGAATTCGCCGCTGCAGCCTTCGCTTGACCCACACGCCCGCGTTGTCGTAGCCCACGTCTTTCCGAGGAGGCAGGCGGCCGCGTCCAGTTGACCTGATCAGTGCAACGCCACCGGAGGTGTCACCGCGCATACCTGACGTGCACCAGCGGCCGACGAGCAGACGAGCGGAGCGGTGGCTTGGGTCGCAGGCTGTCGGTCCTGGGCATGAATCGCGATCCCACACCGCCAGCGCCCCTGCGCACAGAATGCGTATGGGAATCCGTCCGCACATGCGTCGGGCGGATGGCGCGCCGGGCGCGTAGGGCGACTATGCGAATTCGGCAATGCTCGCCGAGCGCCGACGCCGAACCGCGACCGCCGCCGCGACGATCGCTGCTCCCGCGCCACAACGATGTGGCGCGGGAGGTCGGCATGACTACGTCGTCGCCACCGTCGCCCGGACGGTGCCGTCGGCCGACATGGCCCCTGACGCTGACGGAAGAACTGAAGGAAGCTCCGCGTTGGATCTCGTTCTTGAGCGTCATCGGCATGCCATGCGGCGCGCCCTTGATGACTTTCAGCGTGGCACCCTTGACGATCTTCGCCGCCAGCAGTGCCGAATCCGCGATGGGCACGATCTGATCGTCGTCGCCGTGCAGGATCAGCGTCGGCACGTCGAACTTCTTCAGGTCCTCGGTGAGGTCGGTCTCCGAAAAGACCTTGATGCAGTCATGTAGCGCCCTTCGAGACCGGCCTGCATGCCGAGCGCCCAGAAGGCATCGCGGACACCTTGCGACACCTTTGATCCCGGCCGGTTCGCGCCGAAGAACGGTGCGCTCAGATCCTTGTAGAACTGCGAGCGGTCGGCGAGGACGCCGGCGCGCGCAGTTGATCGAACACCTCGATCGGCAGCCCGCCGGGGTTGGCCGGCGTTTTCAACATCAGCGGCGTGATCGCGCTCACGCAGCACGGCCTTCGCCACGCGCTTTCGTGCCGTGACGCCCGATGTAGCGCGCCACCTCGCCGCCTCCCGTCGAGTGGCCGACATGGATCGCGTTCTTCAGATCCAGGCTCGAGGTCAGCGCCGCGAGGTCGTCGGCGTAAGTATCCATGTCGTTGCCGTCCCACGGCTGGCTCGATCGGCCGTGACCGCGGCGGTCATGCGCGATGCAGCGATAGCCGCGCGACGCGAGGAAGAACATCTGGTCGTCCCATGCGTCGGCGTTGAGCGCGGCCAGCCGTGGCTGAAACGACTGGCTGTCGTGCCCGTGCCCCAGTCATTTGTAATAGATCTCCGTGCCGTCTTTCGTAGTGATTGTGGGCATCGTCTTTCTCCTTCTGACCGTGCGGTGGCCGTTGTCCAGGCGAGGGCCAGCGAGGGCAAATCGTGGATCGAGGGGAAGCGATTGTATCGCTCGCGTCCGACAGTTCTCCGCCGAAAGCACGCATGAGCTGGGACGTGTTTGACAGCTGCTGTCGATTTCCTGCCGGCCCGTTCGACTCATCAACAAGGAGGACGAGAGTCGATGGTGAAGCAGGCCCGGACGGGTCAGGTCATCAGCGCACTGGTCGTGCTCTTCATTGCGGCCTTGTCGCGATTCCTGGTACGCCGTCATCGGTGCGATGCTATTGACCGCCTATCTGGGAGGCGCGACGGCCGCACAGGTGCGCATCGGCGCGGATCTGTTCCCGATTGTCTTTCCAGCGCTCCCTGGGCGTCCTGCTCTGGAGTGGACTCTACCTGCGCGACGAACGTGTTCGAGCGCTGATGGCGGCCAGAGGAAGGGTGACATGCTGAAGAACAGCGCGAGTCGTTCCGTATACCGGTCGCCGATGTTGCTCGAGGCGCGCAAATTCTACGAGGACAAGATCGGACTCACACCGAAGGAGCAATACGCGGGCGGACTGATCTACGGAGTGCGGCGACGGCTCGTGGGTCTTCATGTACCCCGTCAGCGGGCGCCGGTGCCCTCGAAAGCGAGCACGGCGTTCTGGGCCGTTGCCGACGTCGTTGCGGAAGTCGCTGAGCTCAAATCGCGAGAGCGTCTGTGTTCGGGGTACGACATGCCGGGATCAAGACCGTCAACGGCATCGCGAGCGGGGGCGGCGCGAGGCCGCGTGGTTCAAGGACACGGAAGGGAACATCCTCGCCATCAGCCAACGTAAATCATCGTGACGTGGTGCGCTGCGGTGCAGTTACCGCCTGAGGAATCGGCTCGAAGAGCTCATCCTACCGCCGTCCCGAACAACCTTCCGATGGCCCGCGGTTATGGCCATCGCGAGCGCCCCCAGAACGCGACGCGCGCGGTGCCGGTCGCGGCCGGCGCGCCGCCCGCGTGCCGCGATCGCGCCGAGCGCAGCCAGGCAAATCAGCGACACGATGGAGACGACGAGCGACAGGTGGCTTGCGGGCGCGAGCAGGATGGTGAGGATCGGCACTCCTGCGCCGACCGCGAAAGTGGCGGCCGATGCCAGCGCCGCCTGCAGCGGCCTCGCCGCAAGCTCCTCGGTCAATCCCAGCTCGTCGCGTGCATGCGCGCCGAGCGCGTCTTTGGCCATCAGTTGGCGTGCTACGGTGCGTGCCAGTCCCGGCTCCAGACCGCGCCGCGCGTAGATGCCCGTCAGCTCGTCCTCCTCAGCCTGCGGCTGCGTGGCGAGCTCGCCCTTCTCGCGTTTGATATCCGCGCGCTCGGTGTCCGCCTGCGAGCTGACAGACACGCATGATTCGCCGGCGGCCATCGACCAGCGCGCCCGCGACGAGACCGGCCACGCCGGCGACCAGGACCTGCTGTGGGTTCGCCTCCGCGGCGGCGACGCGCGACCACGAGGCTCGCGGTCGAGACGATGCCGTCGTTGGCGCCAAGCACCGCCGCGCGCAACCAGCCGATTCGCTCACTCGGTGTTGTTCACGGTGTCGCATGACGCCCACCCCGGGCACGGCGCACGATTGAAGTGCTCATCTTGTGCCTTCCGACGAGGACGGCGATCGACGAGAGGGCGACGCGGTAGGCGCGGTCCACCTCGCCGGGATGCCCGGCGACGAAGCCGAGCTCCCGGAGGCGGCCGTCGCCGAGGCCGTAGATCCATCCGTGGACAGCGAGCGAGCGACCGCGCGCCCACGCTTCCTGAACAACCGTCGTCTCGCACACGTGGCGGGCCTGTTCGATCGCATTCAGCTCGCAGAGTCGATCGAGGGCGCGATCGGGCTCGAGCGCCGCGAGCGCTTGTTCGTGACGCCGTTTGACGTCTTCCACGTGCCGCAGCCAGTTGTCGATCAACCCGAGCCGGGCGTCCTCGAACGCCGCGCGCACGCCGCCGCACCCGTAGTGGCCGGTCACGATCACATGTTTCACGCCGAGCACGTCGATCGCGTATGCAGGACCGACAGGCAATTCAGGTCCGTGTGGACGACGACGTTCGCGACATTACGGTGGACGAACAGCTCGCCGGGCGCGAGCCCGACGATTTCATTGGCAGGGACGCGGCTGTCGGAACACCCGATCCATAGATATTCCGGCGCCTGTTGCTGCTGGAGCCGCCCGAAGAAATCGGGGTCGCGGTCGGTCGCCCCTTTCGCCCAGGCGGCGTTGTTATCAAGCAGCCGACGTAGCACCGACATCCGCTGCCGGCTACCGCTTGACGAACAAATCGTTCCAGACCTTGTCCCACTTGGCCGATTCATCGATCACGGTGACGGGATCGATGACCGTGAACGGAAAGTTGTTGAACGCGCTCTTCACCTTCGTGCTCGCCGGAACGCGGCCCATCGACTCGAACAGCTTCTGGCCCTCGGGCGAGAGCACGTAGTCCGCAAACAGCAGCGCCGCGTTCGGGTGCGGCGCGTTTCGCGCGACGCCGATCCCCTGCGGCCGCGCGACGACCGGCTGCACGGGACGTAGTCGATCGGCGCGCCCTTGCGCTTCAGCGTCTCGATGTTGCTGTTGGCCATCGCAAGGCCCACCGGCACCTCGCCGGCCGCAACCAGCGAGGCGAGCAGCACGTGCCCCTGTGCGAAGCGCCGGGCGCAACGCCGAGAGCCTGCGCATCAGATCCATCCCCTTGTCGCCCGGCGACGTCTTGATCAGCGTCGCCATCCACTCGGCGTCGGTCGCCTCGAGCCCGATGCGTCCCTTCCACTTCGGATCCGTGAAGCCTTCGTACGTCGCCGGGATCTCCGCGCGCTTCACCTTCGGCCGTGTTGTAGCCGACGACGAAGAAGTTCATGCGATCCGGGATCCACATGCGATGCGTCGGAATGGCGTGGGCCGGGAGGTCGGCGAGATATGGCGAGGAAAACTCGGCGAGGAGCTTCTCGCGCGCGATCATCTCCATCTCCGGGCCATTGGTCTCGACGACGTCCACGGAATAACGCCGTCCCTGCGCTTCGGTAATGACGCGCTGCACGACTTCCTCCGACAGCGCGCGCCACAGCGTCGACCTTTACGCCGTACATTTCTTTTCGAACGCGTCGGCGAGCGGCTGCGACTCGGTCGGCGCGAGCGACGTGTAGAGAGACCAGCGTCCCTTCACGTTTTGCCCGTTCGACCCTGTCGGCGGGTGCCTGGGCCACCAGGACCGCAGGCAATATGAGAAGGCCGACCACTGCTTTGGCGAGTGTGCGCATCGCGATGTATGTTTAATCGGCTTCTTCATCCGATGTCCACCAAAACACAGACCACGACGACGCACTACCACATTCAGAAGAGGCGCCGGGCCGAGTTCATCGACGAGTGGCGCAAATACCGCCAGAGCGGTCATCCGCAAGGAGGACGTCACGCTTCGTGCCGACGGCGCGCGGCCTGCGCACCGGCGTCTACATGGGATGGGACGGCGATCGTCCCACGCGCTGCCTCGACGCGCTCGTCCACGAGATCGATCCGGGAACGACGACCACGATCCACCGGCACTCGTGGGACGCGATCCTCTTCATGGTCGAAGGAAGCGGCTGGACCGAGGTCGATGGCGTCGCGCTACGACTGGAAGGCGTGGGACGCGATTCACATTCCGGCGTGGAGCTGGCATCGCCATGGCAACGATGGCGACAAGCCGGGCCGCTTCATGAGCTATTCGTCCGAGCCGACGCTCTGGACGCTCGGCATGAGCCTCATCGAGGATGCCGGACAGGAGCCATTCGCCAGGCTGCCGCCGCGCCCGAAGGTCTCGAGCGGCACGCCGGGCGACGATCCGCACGCGCGTCGTCTGCGGCGCCTCGACGCAGGAGACAAAGAAGCGCCGCTCGGGCCGTATCCACACGCCGTACGACGAGCAGGAGATCCTCGCCACGCCGCGCGGCACGCGCACGAAGTTCCTCAACGACCGCTCGATCGGCAACCAGGCGTCCGGCCTCACGCAGGTGATGATCCAGTTTGCGCCCGGCAAGACGCAGTCGATCCATCGCCACCCGGGCGAGGCGTGGCTGTATGTCGTCGAAGGCCACGGCCACAGCTTCCTGGGCATCGCGCCCGACAACGGGCAGCACTACCGCTGGAAGAAAGGCGATCTGATCATCGTCGATCACTACCTCTGGCATCAGCACTTCAACGACGATCCGCGTCAACCAGTGCCGGCTGGTGCGCGTCCACATGTTCGACTCGCTGCTCGAGACGATGCGCACGCTGATGGATCCGATGGTGCTCTTCGAGGAAGCCGAAGACACGCTGGTGTCGATGCAGGAGCTGTCGCAAATCCAGTGGCCCGACGATAAGCGGCCGGGCGAGTGATGGACGTGCCGCGTTCGGCGCTGCCGCCAGGCGTGCTCTCGCTGCACGTCGCTGCCCGCCGAGCACCACGACCGCGACTGGGACGCCATCATCGTCCCGCGCGAGGTGAAGGAGCGGCTGCTCGCGCAGGCGCTGCTCGTGCTGCAGCATGGCCGCAAGCTGTCGATGCTCTCGGGGCTGCCGCACGGACTCATCGTGCTCGCGGGTCCGCCGGGAACCGGGAAGACGACGATGGCGCGCGGACTCGCGCAGGTGGCGGCGCTCGCGCTCGCGCGCCAGGGCGCGACGGCGCTGGTCGAGATCAACCCGCATGCGTTTCCGAGCGACATGCTCGGAGAAAGCCAGCGCAACGTCACGAGGCTGCTGACCGAAACGATTCCGGAAATCGCCGCGCGGCGTCCGTTCGTCATCGTGGCACTGATTGACGAGGTGGAGAGCTTCGCGGTGCGCCGTTCCGCCGGCATCCTTCGAAGCCAATCCGGTCGATGTCCATCGCGCCACCGACGCGGTCCTGCTCGGCATCGACGAGATTGCGAAGAACCTTCCGTCCGTGCTGTTCGTGACGACAACCAATTTCATCGACGCCGTAGACGAGGCGTTCCTGTCGCGCGCCGATCTCGTGATGCGCTTCGCCCTGCCGGATCGGGACACGGTCGGCCGCATTCTCGAGCACGCGCTCGGCGAGCTGGCCGTGCAGTGGCCGGCGCTGCCTGCCGCTCGCGCAGGATGCGCGGCGGCTGTCGGAGCTGGCGGCGCTCTGCGAGGGATGGGACGGCCGGCGCATCCGCAAGCTCGTGCTCGCGGCGCTCGCGCAGCGATTGGACGTGGCGCGGGATCCGTCCACACTGTCGTGGGACGATCTCTCTCGGCCGCTCGAAAGCGGGGCGGCGTGGAATGGGCGGGCGGACGCGCGCTCACCTCGCGCGAAATGTTCCCCGACGTGCCGAAGGAGCTCATGCACGACCACGATCATGGGCACGGGCCGCACAAGCACACGCATACCCATCAGAAGGACGAAGTTTGAAGGTCGAGAAGTCGAAGTTGGAAGTAAGTGTGAAGTGGAGGGCGGGTCCTTTCGGACCCGCCAGAATGAATTCTACGGCGTAACGGCGACCTTCACCATCGCGGTCGTCCAGCAGCACACCTCGCCGGATCCGCCTTCGCCCGAGTAGTCCATCGCGTTCACGTGCAGGACGTACTCGCCCGGCTCACTGAACGTCACGGTCGTTGTCGCCTTGCCGCGGAACGGGACGTTCACCGCTCCGCCCGCGAGTGTCTCCATCGCCGGACGATCCTTGTCGAACATGACGCCGGCGGGGCCGCGATACGCCGACCATTCGAGCCGCACGGGAGGCGGGAGATTCTTCGGCAGCGCCATCGTGCCGCTGGCGAACCTGGCGTCATCCTCCGCCCATACCGGCAGCGCGAGCGGTGACGATACCCGTGTCGTGCGAGTGACGGCCGCACGATAGCACGGCAACCGGACCTTGAACGGCGGCGCCCTGTTCCGCGAATCGCAGAATCGGCGGCGTGTTCTTGGCGGCGACGTCGGTAAAGGGGCTCACGCGTGTAATCAGGGTGCAGCCGCAGCGGAATCGCCGTGGGCTGGCCGTTGGCGACGATCGTCCACGTGAAGCGTTGATCGGGTGTCGTGAAGTTCGCCGGCACGGTGACGGTGAACATGCCCCAGTGCCGGCCGGGAAGAAAGTGCGTGGGCTGGCCCATGTCGGGCCCGCCAGGCTCGATTCGATTGTTCGGCCCGATGGGGATGTCGAGCGCCTGGCTGTTATTGCGATTGAGATACCCGACGAGAAAGCTGCGGCTGCCGTCCGGGTTGGCGAACCAGCCCTCGAACGCGCCGGTGATGCTGGTCCCGAACTGCCGCTGCGGTTCGCTGGGCAGCTGTTGCGCCCCTCGAGCGTAGTCGAGGGGCGCCGAAACCAACACGCCGCCGGCGATGACGGCGGCGGCAACGCTGCGAATCATTGAGTTCGATTGGACGCGGCTTTCCGGCCTTGGCCTTGCGTTCCGCCACCAGCGCCTTGTATTCCGTCGTCATTCAAGCTACACGACATTCATCCACGCGTGCCCCATCTCGTCGACCGTGCGGTCGCCGTAGCCGACCCACTGGTCGGGATCGGGGTTGAAGATATTCGCTCGCGTGTTGTCGTACCACGCGCTCACGTGGATAACCGTCCCCTTGGGGAACACGGGCGCGGCATCGTCGGCGTAGATGTAGTTCGTCATCCAGTTGAAGTTGAACTTGCCGACGTAGCTGACGATCTGGTTGGTGCCGTCCGGCAGGATCGCCTCAACCTGCATCGCCTTACCGCGCAGGTGGAAGTGCGGCTGGAAGTTGGTGATGAGCGTGTTCTCCTTGAGCACGGTGAAGCCATCGCTCGTGGCAATCGAGTTCGGCGGAATGTCGACGAACTCCTGCTTCCTCAGCGCGGTGAACGCAATCAGGTAGCTGCGCTTCTTCGGCTCCTGGCCCTTGGGATAGAACCAGATGCCGATTTCGGATCCGGAGGTGATCTCTTCGCCGACGGCGTGGAGGTGCTGATCCCAGGAGATCTTTTCGCCTGGAAGAATCAGCTTGCCCGTGCCCTCGCGGAACTGGTCGTAGCCCTTGCCGATCGCCCACTCCATCAACTGCGGACGCCTGTTGACGAGATCGATCGGCAGCGGATCGGAGGCGGCGGTGGCGAAACCGTTCGCCGTGCCCGTGTTCACCGCCTCGGGATCGTTGTTCAGCACGAGATACGCGATCGAGTGGTGGACGATCCGCCGGCCCTTCAGAGTGGTCGGACGAATCTCGACCAGCTTCGCCCAGCGCGGCTCGGTCAGCGGAATGTCGCTCATCGGGCGGTACCAGACATCCTGATGCTGGGCCGCCATCAGTACTCGGAAGACCTGATGACGAGATCGGGTGGACCGAAGCCGTCGCGACAGCCTGCCATTCGTTGTCCGTGATGAGCGGCTTGGGCGGCGGCATGTCCTTCGGATCGCCCTCGAGTGCACCGGCGTCCACCCACCGCACGATCGTGTCGATCTGTGCGTCGGTCAGCGACATATCGTTCTTGAACTCATGGACGCCGACGCTCGGGTCGATGTGCCACGGCGGCATCTGGCGCGTGATGACGCGCTGCTTCATCGACTTCGCCCAGGGACGCGCATCCTCGTAGGTAATGAGCGACATCGGCGCGATGGAATTCGGCTGATGGCACTGCTGACATTTTTCCTGGAGGATCGGCGCGACGTCCTTCGAGAACGTCACCGGCCGTGTCGAGGGATCCGCGGCCGTGCCGAGCGCTGACATCGCGAGGATGCCGGCGAGCGTGGCCATGCAGGTGTGAACGATACGCAACCCAGGCAACCGAGGACAAGTCATGAGTGCCTCCTGCCTACTGTTTCGCGCGTGTAGTCAGCAGAAGTCTAGCGCAGGTCGGCTGGCGATGCACCTCTTACCGCCTCTTCAATCGTGGAGACATTCAGGGTGAACGGCACGGTAATTACCTCGCCATTCCGCTGGAACTGACTCCACGCGCGGTATCGGCCCGGCTTTCGGCATGTAGCCTTCGAAGGTGACACATTCGGTCCACCGGCCCCTTTGGACACGTCGCTGTCGGGCCCTTCGAAGGGATGCGAGTGGACGTAGTCACGCATGTCCTCGCTCAGGATGAGGGCATGGCCGAACGTGCCGAGATAGGGCTGAGATCCGTGATGAGCCGCCCCGTCTTCGCGTCGGTCAGCGTGAACATCAGGTGGCCGAACTGGCCCTCGACGAGGATTGACGGTTCGAACTCGACATGCGCGGTGATCGAGCCGACCGTCTTCGTGAGCACCGTGTCGGGCACGAGGTGCGGCGTCTGGGATTCGAGGTCGCCGTCGAAGTTCGCGGTCTCCACGGTGCGCCTGATGAACTGCGGCGAGCCGCCGGTTGGGAGAAAGTCCGACAGGATTTGGTAGTAGCCGGGTTTCGGCAGCGTCACCTGAATCTTCCAGCGTCCATCGGGCTGCTGCTCGGGGTGGACGTGCTGAAACACGTCCATGTCACGGCTGACGACGAACAGGTGGTAGCGCTTCTCGTGCACGACCTCGAATTTCGTGATGAGCGCGCCGGTTCCAGGGTGGCGTATGGTGAAGACCATCGTCGTCGGCACACCCGGCTTGATCGCCGCCGGTGCCGTCGACAATTCGAGCCCGTACTCGCGCGTGTCGAAGGGGTCGCCCGGCACGAGCGCCATCCCGCATTTCCTGCACCGTCCCGCTTCGTCCGCGGTGACGTCGGGATGCATCGGGCAGAACCATGCGGTGAATTCCGCCGGCGGCGACGCGGTCTGCTGCGCCGCGCCGAGCGAGACGACCGCGACGAGCAGCAGCACGCGAGCCTATTTCGCCGCATAGTGATTCAGCACGATCGTGAATGGCGGGATCCATCGTGGACCTGATAGGTCCGCGCCGCTCGCCGGTAGCCGGGTCGAAGTAGGCCGTCGCGTGCAGCAGCGAGCCCGCGGGCAATGTGATCGGCTTGGCGAAGACGTACGGCGTCTGCCAGTCCTGCCGGAACTGTTTCACCCACAGCAGGACCTCGCGAGAACCGTCGGGCCGGAGCAACTGTGATTTCGAGCGATCGTCCGCCCGCTTGCATCTCAGGTCTCATCGAAAGAAGGGAACGCGTCTCGGAATTCTGAGCTCGGCGATCACGCGGCCCGATGTGCCCGTCTCGGATGTCGCAGGGCGCAGAAGCGATGTAGACACGGCACCAGCCTCCGCGGACGAGGCAACAGCTACAGACCCAGACTTGGGTTATCAGTCACTGCCTGTGTGGCAGCCCGCGTAGACGCACATCGACGGCGATGCGTGCGCGTGCCGGGATTCTGAACGCGACTCCCGCCGGCAGTTCCGTTGAGGACTGCCACGGTGTCCATCCGCCAAGGTAGCGATCGGTGCCTGCGACGCTCAGAACGCGGCGCGCGTCACGCGCGCATCCGGCTTGAAGTCGAATCCACGCACCCATACGTCGTGCGTGAGGCCCGTCTCGATGATCAGCCGCTTGAACGTGGCCGGGCTGCGGCCCTCGATGATGGCCGGAGCCGGCGGCGACATGATCACATCGGGCGTGCCGAGCATCCAATGCGCGCGCGTGATCTATGAAGTCGGGCGCGTGTCCCAGCCCTTCGGGCACCCCGCCGTCAATCCAGGAAATGAGGAATTCGAATTCGCGCGGCGTGAGGCCGATGTCGTTCGAGAATGCGCCGTAGCCGCGCTCGGCCGGCCATGGAGGCATGCGGCGCGCGAGCGTCTCTTCCTTGATGGCTTCTGCCCACGGGCGCGCCTGCGCGTAGGTGCCGAGCGGCATCGCCATCTTTCCCTCGGCGTGGCACTGCAGGCACTTCCGCTGGAGCAGCGTGGCGATCCTCGCGATTGAAGAGGACGGTGGTGGTGGTCGGGTTGTGCGGAGTAGGCCGCTCGCGGCAGCGAGCGTCCACGCCGCGAGCACGACAACCGCCACCGAGGTGACACCGTGCTTCACCACGGCGTTACTTTATCCCCATTGACTACAGGGAAATAGCGGTCTAGAGTCGGAAACCACAGAGGGACAATCATGCGCTTCAGTGCAATTTCGGCCGCCCTGGTCCTATCCATCGCGGGATCGGCGTTCGCCCAGGAATATGTAGAGTTCACGAGCCAGCAGGACCGGTTTGGCGCCACGTTCCCGACCGAGCCGAAGATCACCGAGTCGATGTTCAAGTCGCAGTTCGGCTCGATGCTGCCGATGCGCACCTACACGTCGGATTCCGGCAACAGCCATTTCAAGGTGACCGTCATCGACTACAACAACATCGAGGCGATCGCCACGGAGAAGGCGAAGACGTGCCCTCCGGGCGCCGAAACGTGCAGGGGCGGTGGCAGTTCGACGGGCGCGGGCTACTGGAAGGCCGACATCGCAGGTGCCGTTCACTACGCGACGTGGAGATTCATGCAGCGCGACACCAAGATCACGTACCTCGGCTGGAACAACATCGACCTCGTCGAAGGCACGATGCTCTACATGACGAACAACGCCGACAAGTCGCGCACGTCGGCCGGCATCTACATGCACGAGAACAAGCTGTACATCCTTGAAGGGACCGTGCCGGCTGGTTATCCGGAGCCGGGCTTCTTCCAGCAGTCGGTTCGCTGGCTGGATGAGAACGGCAACGGCATCCGCTACCAGACGCTCTATCACAACGGTTTCCCGAAGCCGCCGACTGGCCGCGGCGCGCCGGCGCCTGGACAGGGGCAGGGACAGGGACAGGGCGCGGGTCAGCCGCGATAAGGATTCCATCATGCGCGCAGCAGTGCTAGCAGCGACCGTTCTGTTCTCGATCGCCGGGCTTCGGTGGTCGCGCAGGAGCACGTCGAGTTCAAGAGCCATGCAGGATCGCTTCTCGATCGTCTTCCCCGCGCAGCCGAAGATCACGGAGACCACCTACACGTCCGGAATTCAAGTCGATGCTGCCCGTCACGCATCTACAGCGTCGACCAGGGACAGAGCCACTTCAAGGTCACCGTCGTCGACTACAACAACATCCGGGCGATTGCGACCGGAGAAGGCGAAGGCGTGTCCTCCGGGCGCCGAGGCCTGCTCGGGCACCGCCACCGACGCCAGTTCGACTGGCGCCGGCTACTGGAAGCCGGACATCGAAGGCGCCGTCATCCACGCGACGTGGGAGCTGATGCAGCGGCCGAACGAAAAGCCGGTGTATCTCGGCTGGGCCAACATGAACCTCGTCGAAGGCCACATGCTCAACCTGGTCAACGAGAAGGACAAGTCACGCACGTCGGCCGCGATTTACATGCACGAGAACAAGCTGTACGTCATCGAGGGCACGGTGCCCGCGGGTTATCCGGTGCCGGACTTCTTTCAGCAGTCGGTCGGCTGGCTCGATGAGAACGGCAACGACATCCGGCATCTGACGATTTATCACAACGGATTTCCGACGCCGGAAGTCCGCAGGCAAGGCGGTGGCGGACAGGCGCCGCCGGTGGCAACGCAGGCCGCGGAGGCCGCGGAGGACGAGGGAATCAATGACGATACGCCTGAAGACCTTCTCAGTTCTGGCGGGCACGTTACCGTCGCGATCGCGCTCGCGACGACGGTCGCCGGACAGCAGCAGCCGCCGGCCGCGTCCGGGCGGCGCCGCACGCGGACGTGGCGAACCGCCGCCGCCACCAGCGGCGCAGGCGGGACATCCGCAGGGCAAGCTCGTAATCTGGGGCGACATCGCGAGCTTCGACAACCCGCCGACGCTGCCGACGCACTGCATCCTGACGAACCGCTTCAAGCGCGGCCAGCGCGTCGGCTTCCGCATGACCGCGATTGACGGCGGCACCGGCGAGACCGAGAACACCGACCACGATGGTCGTGCACGTCAACTACATGGGGATGACGATCGACGTGCCGACGCGGTGGCGCGGCGTCGGCGGGTTCCCGGCGGCCGAATATCCGAGGCAGCCATCGGAAATGTGGACGGGCGTGTGGGTCGTGCCGATGGATGCGCCAGCCCGGACGTCTGAGCTACACCGTGACGGCCACCGATCGCTTCGGCCGGACCGCGACGTTTTCGCCGTTCATCAACGTCGTCCCGCAGCTCACCGTCGTCGAGTAGACGTTAACCACGAAGCGCACGAAATTCGCGAAGGTCACGGAAACGTTTTGCGTGATCTCGTTATCATTCGCGACCTTCGTGGTTAGAAAACCCCTCCATATTTCCTCCACAATCAGCCGGCACTATCAGATCACACAGGAGGACGTGTGATGGATAGTGAGTTTCCAATGAGGAGATGGGCGGTTGTGGCGCTGGCGCTCGTCGCGGCGGTCGCGATCGGCACCATCGCGTATCAGGCGGGCGTTTCGCAGGGCATTGCGCTGCAGCCGCCGGCGGCAACCGCGCCGGCGGCACCGGGCGCAGCTCAGGCGACACCCGCGCCTTACCCGTATTACCCGTATCGCTACTATGGACGGGGACCATTCGGTTCTTCGGGTCCGTCGGACCGCTGTTCGCTGATCTTCTTCATCTTCATCATGAGGACCATCTTCTGGGGTCTGTTCGGATGGGGATGGGGATGGCGGCGCCGCTGGATGACCGCGGCTACGACCCCGACTACGGGCCATCGCGGTTCGATGACTGGCATCGGCGCGCCCACGAGCGCATGCGCGACGATCGCGCACCCGCACCGCCGAGCGCCTGATTACCGGCGGACGACCGCCAGGGCGACGTGGAGCGCTCGCGCGGCGTGATGCAGGTGCAGCGGCGCCGGATGCATCGCCAGCCATGAGAGGAAGCGACCACGTCGCCGCGCCAATCGCGCGCACTTTGCGGAACAGCCGCAGGCCGATCACGCGCACGGCGACGACGCTCTCGGTCGGCTCGAATCCGAAGCGCAGGTGCGTTCGCAGCGACGGCCAGTTGCCGTAATCGACGAAGGTGAGCACACCGCGCTTGCCGCGGGCGGCCATCCACTCCGCGAGAGACGCCTTGAAGCGCAGCCACAGGCCGGTGTTGCGGTACGAGCGGATCGATGTAGGCGTCATACGCGTAGACGAAGCCGCCGGGAATCGTGATCGTGGTAGCCCCACGCGGCCTCGTGGTGGACGGCGCTGTCGGAGAACCATTCGTAGCCGACGATCCGGTCATCGACGATCGCCACAACGCAGCGGTCACCTTCGGCGAAGCGCTCGCGAAAAATCGATGTCTTGTCCTGAAGGCGGGTGAGGGCCGTCGAGGTCGCGCATGGTTGCGAACCTCACCTCCGCGTGCGCCGCGCACCATCGACGGCGGAACGTCCGGCACGCCGTTCAACTGCAGAAAACAGAGCTGGCCGATGTCGACGGGCCTGAAGGGCACACGGCGCAGCAGCTTCTGCGCGAGCAGCAGCCCCGGCGTATCCGCGAGAGCGGCGACGCGCTCCTTCAGCCGGGTCCACGTCATCCGCGGTCCTCCGGACATGCGAGCAGGGCGGGTCCGCATGAAGGTAGCACGCGCGGCCTCGCGCTTGGAATCGATGACGTCGAAGGCGCGCGCGACCTGCTCGGCGGTCAGTCCAACCGACCGGCGCCGCTTCCGCTGCCGCGAATACCGTGATCGCGCGCGTAGATGCACAGGTCGGTCTGTTCCAGCGAGAGGCCGAAGTAAAACTCTTCCTGCGATTGTTCGAGCGGATAGGTATCGGTCGTCGGCTTGCGCCGGCGGATTTCTTCGGGCACGCCGAGGAACGCCGGCCAGCTGGTAGACCTGCGACTTGTAGAGGTGCGCGATCGGCTTCACATCGGCGGCGCCGTCCCCGAGCTTCACGAAGAATCCCTGGTCGTGCTCGAGCAGATTCGCCGTTCCGGCGACCGCGTAGCGGAGCCTGTCGGCGTAGTAGCATCCATCATCTTCCGGACGCGCTGCTTGAAGTTGGTGGCGGCAACGATGCCGAGATAGGCGTCGAGCGGCAGCCGCACTCGCCGTTCTTCACCAGAAGGGGCGCGCACGACGATCGGAGTAGATGGCGTAGCTTCGGCTGCGTAATCTGGTCAGGCAGCACGATCTTGCATCGCCACCCGTCGCCGTACTCCGGCACCGCGCTGCGGATGGCCTCATCGCGCCGTCGATAGCAGCCGGCCGCGGCCAGCGTCTCGCTGATGTCTTCACGAATAGTCCGGATCCCGCACGCGTCCGCAGCCGCGGCTGCAAGCGTCAGGCTGTCATCGGACGAATCCGCCTCGGGCATCATCAGGCCGACGATGCGCTCGGGGCCGAGCGCCCGCGCAGCGCAGCGCGCCGACGACGCTGCTGTCGATCCCTCCTGACAGGCCGACGACGAGGCCTTTCCGGCGCAGTTGGTAAAACACGGTGTCGCCGAAGGAAGCGCCTGGCAGCTCGCTCGCGACGGCCGCGCGCATCAATCCGAAGGAGATCTGCCGAGAACGCGGTGACGGTGCTCATGCCGCTGATTCTCCGCGTGGCAGCGGTCAACAGTCTCAGCGCGCGCCGGCTGACCTTCCCGCTTGTCGTCGTCGGCAGCGTGGCGCGAACGTCCACGACCTTCGGCACCATGAACGGCTCCAGGCTGTGCGTGGCAATGACGCCGGATCTGCGTCTGCCGTCAGCGCGACGCCGTCGCACGGCTTGACCGCCGCCGCGATCGCTTCGCCCGCCACGTCGTCTGGGACGCCGTAGACGGACACCTCGGCGACGCCTGGAAGCCGCGCGATCACTTCCTCGATCTGTCGCGGTGCAACCTTTTCTCCGCGCACCTTGATCACGTCGTCCACGGCGCTCGACGAAATAGAGCAGGCGGTTCGCGCCCGTGCGGAACAGATCGCCGGTATGCAGCAGCATGTCGCCGCTTTCACCGTCAGGCTGGAGGACCTGGGCGGTCGCCTCCGCATCGTTCCAGTAACCCTTCATGACGTGAGGACCGCGCACGACGAGCTCGCCGACGATGCCGGGACCGACGGGCCGGCCATCTTCATCGACGACCTGGACGCTGGTTCCCGGTATCGGAACCCCGACGGAATCAGGGCACTGGTCGATCAGGCCCGGCGGCAGGTATGAGGCGCGCTGGCATTCCGTCAGGCCGTACATCAGGAAGATCTCGGCGTGTGGAAACACGCCTCCGCAGCCGCCGCATCTGCCCAGGGGCAGCGCGGCCGCCGCGTTCGTGATGTAGCGCAGGTGCGGTAACCGGTGCATCGCAGATCCTGCTGCAGCAGCAGCGTGGCGATGGTCGGAACGATCGGAAGCCGGTGACTCGTCCTGCGGCGCATCGTGTCGAGCACCGGCGCGTGGATACGTGAACGATGGCTCCAGCACGAGCGTGGCGCCGGCATGGAATGCCGTTGTCACTTGTCCGAGACCGTAGGTGAAGCGAGAGCGGAAGGACGCTCAGGATGACATCGTCGCCAGTGTTCTGGAGATAGGTGCAGATCGATTCGGCCGCGAACGTCAGGTTGCGGTGCGCGTCAGCATCACGCCCTTTGGCGTGCCCGTCGAACCTGGACGTGTAGACGAGCGCCGCGAGGTCGGCGTCGATATCGTGGCGACGAACGGACCGCCTCGATGCGGATTGGTGATGCGCGTGATGAAGCGGGCGTCCCGCCGCGTCACGTTCGACCACCGCGGCGGCGCGCTGTCGGCGAATGAGCTGATCTGCGTGTTCGGGCTGCGCCTGCGGGATTGACGACGAAGAACACCGCGCCGGCCTTCAGGACGCCGAAGATCGCACGCCACGGCATCGGCCGAATTCTCGAGGCAATACCGCGTACGCGGTCGAGCGGAGCGACGCCGCGCGGCGTAGAGCAGGCGGGCGACGTGCCGCGCCTGTTCGTCGACGCTCCGCGCATGTGTAGCGTTCGCTCACCGCAGACAAGCGCCGTTTTGCGCGGCATGTCCGACGCACGCTGCTCGAGCAGCTCGTCAACTCGCACGCACGGCGATCACCGGCTCTGCGCTGCTTGCCGCTCGACGAAGCGCGCCACCTTCGACACCGGAGTCGAGGTTCTCGGGCACGAGCTCCGCGTCGGTTATGTCGATGCCATAGCGCTCCTGCAGATGGCAGACAAGCTCGAGGATTCCGGTCGAATCGACGATGCCGCGCTCGCTGAATGAATCGTCGTCACTGAACGTGAATCGACCCGATGGCGTCTCCAAAGAGAAAGTTATCAACGATGAAGGTCCGCAGTTCCTGAATAAGAGGTTCCATGGGTGACCGTCGGGGAAATGGTTGATGAACCGGTGAACGATGAGCTGCGTCGAGATGACGCCGACGAGCGCCATGTCGTCGGCGACGCTGAGGCGGACCGCGACGTCCGGCATTTCTGCATCGGAGCTGCATGAACGTGACCGCGCTCGGGTCGAAAATGCGCGTCGCGCCCCAGCTGCGACGGGCGCGAGCAGGTCGTCGATGTAGTCCCGGCGGGCGCCGTGGTTAAGAACGCGCTGGCCCCGGGCGCCCGGTACGTTGCGGCTGCTTCGATGACCGCCGCCACACCGGCGGCTGGCGACCAGGTCACGCGCGCGATCTGCTTCAGCAGATATTTCTCGCTGCAGCGCCTTCATCTTCAGCGTCGGCGGCAGCGTCGAGACGCGAACTGGACGACCTCTGGATCGAGAGAACGGAACCGGCTTCGACGCCGTGCGCCATCGCAACCCGGTCGCCCTGCGACGACAGGATGTAGCCGGGAAGCAGCTGGGACATCTCGAGTACTGGCTCTGCGCAGAACGGGTGTCCCACGCCGCCGAACTCCGGCGGCAGCTGCGCGGCGAATCGACTCCGCGCGCCGTCGTAGGCCGCCAATCGCCGACATGCATCTCCGCCGGACAGCAACATCTTCAGCCGCGACGTCACGCGCCACCGCGGCAAGGTGCGAGAAGAACGGGATCGCCTGGTGTCACCGCGCGCATGGTCGAAGAACGCACTGCAGCGACCGGCCGGCTGGCCGCTGCAGCGACGGCAGGTACGGGTAGAGCCGCTTGCACCAGCGACGCACGCCGCGCGCGAGTCGCGGACACTTCGCCGCAGAAGCGGCGAAGCTTCGCTTCCTTTGAAGATGTCATAGCCGCCGAAGCACTTCGTCCGGCGCCTTCGCCGGTGAGGACGACCTTGTAGCCGTCCTGCGCGACCGCATTGGCGCGAGCAGGCAACATCGGCGCCGGCGACGTTCGCAGCAAGCGGCGTCTCGGCGTGCCAGACGACGTCGGGCATCACGCGGGCTGATGTCGTCGTGCGAGCAGCGCATCTCGCGGTGATCGGTGCCGAGCGCGCTCGACGACCTGCCGCTGGTGGCTGCTGCTCGTCGAACTCCGGCATCGCCGAAGGCGATCGAGAACGTGCGCACGGGCGCGTCAGGTTACTGGCGCGCGTGCAAGCGCGGCGATCACCGACGGAATCGAGGCCGCCGCTCACGATACGCGCCGACCGGCACGTCGGACCGCAGTCGCAGATCCGGATCGCGCTCGTCGAGCACGATCGAGCAGCGCTGCTCGCGATCCGTGCGGTCGGACGTGTCGTGGCGCTCGCAGGCGCAAACGTCGGCCGCCAGTGCCGTGCGACGGTCGTCCGCCCGTCGCGCCACGTCAGCGAGTGGCCGGGCGGCAGCTCGTAGATCGCCTTTGAACGATCGTTCGCGGCGCGCAGCGTCGTCCAGAATGTGAAGACGTTGTCGATGCCGAGCGGATCGATCTTCGCGCGCGACCTCGGATGCGCGAACAGCGCCTTGATCTCGGATGCGAAAGCAAGTCGATCGCCGCACTCCGTGTGTAAAACGAGCGGGCGAACGCCGAGACGATCGCGCGACAGGAAACAGCGTCCGCTCGCGGTGTCCCAGATGGCGAATGCCCACTGGCCGTTGAGCTTGCGCACGGCCTCGGCGCCGATCTCCTCAGTACAGATGCAGGATGACTTCGCGTATCGGATAGGCTTCCGAAGTGGTGTCCGCGCGCAACCAGCTCCTCGCGCAGCTCGAGGTAGTTGAAGATTTCGCCGTTGAATGTGATCCAGAGCGATCCGTCTTCGTTCGACATCGGCTGCGCGCCGCCGCTCACATCGATCACGCTCAAGCGCGCGTGGCGAGACCGGCCGCCGGCTCGACGTGCACGCCGCGGTCGTCGGGGCCACGCGGTGATCGAGCATCGGCGATCATCGACGCCAGGCGATCGGCCCGACTGCCGTATCCTTGCCGCGCCGCGAGACCCGCGGATGCGCCGTACATGCCGGCTGGCGAGCATGAGCAAATGGACAGCCAGCCTTTTTCACCGCCAAAACCCTCAGATAGGGAGTGGACTGCCATTTAAGCGCCATGATCATGCCCACGGCCGCGCTAGCGGCACCATATCATTGGCGGAGACCTACCGGTTCATCGCCGTGGTTTCGGCGCGATGCGCATCGGGGATCGGGATCCCGGGGACCATCGGCTGACCGGCCCGAGAGCCGATGCGACGCTCCGGCGCGCGATCGAGCTCGACGTGACGTTGCATCGACACCGCCGCGAATCGTACGGGCCGCATGTCAGCGAGAGCTGATCGCGGAAGCGCTCTATCCGTACCCACGCGGGACTCGTCATCGCGACCCAAGGGCGGGCTTTGATCGTTCGGGCCGCGACGAGTGGCGGCGAACGCGCGTCCGGATCGCTCTGCGAGGGCCTTCGATGGGAGCCTGCGCCGGCTGCGCCGTCGATCGCATCGATCTCTATCAGCTGCATCGCATCGATCCGCCGTGCCGCGAGAGGGATCAATTCGGCTTCCTGCAGCGGATGCGCGCAGCGGCAGGGGAAAATCAGGCATATCGGCTTGTCCGAGGTGAGCGTCGAACAAATCGAGCGCGCGCGCGACGCTTCTTCCCGTCGCGTCGGTTGCAGGACTGATACATCTCGTGGATCGCGAGAATGGGAGAAGGTGGTCGACTATTGCGAGCGCGAACGCATCGCGTCCATCCCCTCGGTATCCACTGCAGGCGGGAGAAGCGCTGGCCGAAGGGCGGCGTCTGCACGATCAACGCGTGCGCACGCGCTCCTGGGACAGCCGCGCCAGGTCGGCCGCAAGCCTGCGCTGGCCGCGATCGCTCGTCGCCAGCTCGGGCAACACCCGTCGCATGATTGCGCTCAGCGTGGCTGCTGCGGCGCGCATCAGTCATGCTGCTCCCGATTCCCGGCACCTCGCGGCGGCAACACCTCGAGGGAAAACGTCAGGGCCGCGGCGGCGAATCGCACGCCCCCGGACGAGAAGTCACCTCACTGACGTAAATGCGCACAGCTTGCCCGCGCCAACTCCAGAAAACGACGTGGAGCGCCGAAACTCTCACCACGCCTTGCTGGCACACACGTGACCCACCGTAAAGTTCGTTACGCTCAAGCAATACGTAACTG